>Ga0315334_10000029_pt1 | contig 136046 bp, 125 predicted proteins | sample M150034915metaG_FD_205555 | JGI IMG/M metagenome (GOLD analysis project Ga0315334, IMG submission 205555) | Ammonia-oxidizing marine archaeal communities from Monterey Bay, California, United States - M1 500m 34915 | ecosystem: Environmental > Aquatic > Marine > Intertidal zone | place: USA... | reverse complement strand
AATATCAACACCGACGCGGATAATATTCATGTGGACTTCTCCTCATCTTTTCGATGGTTGACTGTTCACTCACCATTTTGGCACGTAGATGCCGGTTAGGTGAGGAGGAGTCCATCCCATTGCTTACGCTCGAACACCTTTTCAGGAACAGGCAGGTCAAACACGTGAAACCTCACCTGACGCCATTCCTCGTCCACCGGCTGCCCCTTGCGCACCACACCGGAAAGCTCGGCAAAGCGCCCGCGACCACTCCAGAGTTCACCATCCAGGGGGTGCCGTGGAAACTGTGCCGTAAACCAATGTGGCGCCGCATACACATGCCCGCCCCGGGACCAGAGCTTCTCGCCATCCCAATAGGCCCGGACACCGTCCAGTTTTTCACTGACCCAGTAGTCCTCGAGGTTTACACCCGGGTGATAGACATTCGCCAGGGGAATGGCCGGAGGCCCCGCATTGGCCTGAGCCGGATAAGTGGCAAGTGACGAAAGAAAAAGCAGGCTGAGGGCCAAGGCCGCTGCCCTGGCACCGCCGGTCGTGAAGAGTGGCATGTTCCTTTGCCCTTTTTACATCCTGTTGATGGTATTCCGAAAAACTCTTTGCTCAGGCCGTTACATACTTCAGCAGCTCAACCACCTGCTCCGGCGTTTGTGCCCAGGCCATGGCAGCTGCATCTACTTCCTTGAGCGGGTGCACGATGTCTTCATCATGCAGGGTGATGTATGGCGTGCCCATGGCGGCACAGTAGCCGGCATCGAAGGCGGCGTTCCACTGCTTGTACTTGTCGCCAAAACGGATAACCGCCAGGTCGCACTGTTCAATCAGGGTTTTGGTGCGGATGGCGTTCACCTTGGAAGACTGGTGATCACGCCAGAAGTTGCTCTCCGGCTTGCCCAGGAAATCGCCCGCAGCGTCGCTGGATTCGTGGTCGGTATTGGCAGAGGTGAACTCAACCGGCAGGCCGGCCGCCTCGGCACCCGCAGCAATCTGCTCACGCCAGTCGGTGTGGATTTCGCCGGAAAGGTATACGGTCCAGATCATTTTGGGCTCCTTAAGCTGAATTAAAGCCGGCCAGTCTAACCTACCGGCCGGCTATAATGTAGGTATCAGCCCGCGACGGAAGCCTCATGCTCACGAATCATGGTGTAAAGCTGATCCTTCAGGTGCAGGCGTTTTTTCTTCTGCTCTTCCAGATACTCGTCTGATGTGTTCTCAACACCGGTTTCGATGCGGTGAACCTCGTGGTCGAGATCATGGTACTCGTCAAACAGCTTGGCAAAGTGGCTGTTGCTGGTTTTCAGTTGGTGAATGGCTTCCTTGGACTCGGGAAGCTCGTGCAACAGATCATGCTTTTCGATGGTCATTCCTGGTGTTCTCCTGAGTTTTGTTGGTGCCTGAGTTCACTGTATGCCTGTGGCCTGAGAGCGCTCTTGATCAACGTCAACCCGAGGGCCATCAACCATGACTCACGGCCCTTTGTTACCACTTGTTGTTGTGCAGTTTGTGTCGATTGTCCTGCTTGAACCGCTCGTATTCCTGCTTGCTCATATCCCGCCAGTAACGGGGATTACGACCGGCTTTCTCGTCATGGCGAACCGTGCGGGGATCCTGGTGACGGAAGGATTCAAACAGCGGAATATCCGGCAGTGGCTGGGTGACATCCATGTACCGGCAAATCAGCAGCCAGAACGCCAGAACGTCTTCCCGGTTAGTGGTGGCTGGCATCAACTGGTTCAGGGGTAAGGCCCACTCTTCAGTTTTGTGTACCAGGTTCAGTCGATACCAGAGGTTGCCCTGACGATCCGGCAAGGTAACCAGGTAACCATCCCATTCATCGAAGGGCGCCTGGGCACTGATCTCACCTGCCCGCTCATCCGTGTCCGGATCGTAGTAGAGGGTCACCATGCCGGTGCGACGATTCAGCTCCCATTTGGGGCCTTTGGGGCGGCGGTAGATGATGTGGGGGAAGTATTTTTCAACGAGGTAGCCGATCCCCCAACACATGGCCATCGGTAGATAAAAATAACCAACGAACGGAAAAACAGCTTCCCACCAGAAAGTGCTCCACTCAGTTTTTGCTCCCAATTCAAACCACATCATCAACATAGCTAGGATGAATGGCACCAATAACCAGGTAGATGCGAATCGCCCACCATGGCGCATCCAAAGCAGGGCCCAACTGATCCTGGGAAGCGTGGCATATCTTATGCTGCCCCCATTGATCCAGCCTGCTGGATTATAGGGCTCTCCGCCTTCGGCAGCTTCTTGCTCGAACTGGCGCCTGAGATTATCCTCTTCCACCATGACTTCGGGCGACCAGGTTTCCAAAGCCTTGGGTGGAAAAACACCAGAGCGGCTGCTTTTCGCAAGCGGCCGGCCACCCTGAGTCCAGCCATTTATGAAAAGTTTACTTTGTTCAGATGGAGCAATAGGTTCAGGGCTTTTTCTGTTGCCACGATACGCGGTGTCTTCGTACTGAAGCGAGGCAGCGTTACTCATAGAATCCTTCCTGTCTAGCTTGTACCGTGGGTCTTCTGACTCGCCCAGAAGAGCAGCTTATCTGATTCAAAATCCGGATCACCATGGGCCGCCGGATCAAATCGGGTGTCATCTGCAAGTTTTGGCGCCGGAAAAACCAGCCTGAGGCATTGATTAACACCGCTCCACATTGAAGACCACTGGGCCCGCACCTCCAGTTCTGAAATGTTACTGCCAGACTTGATCTCCGGCAGCGCAAGATAAAGTTTTCGGCCGCTTTCGATTGGCTCTTCAGCCAACACTTTCACATCAAATATATTGTTTACCTTATGCGCGCCCAACCCCCAATTTGATCCGCTGCGTGTGGATTCAACGATCCGGAGTTCAGACCTTAGCGAAACCTCATCCAACAATCCGTGCAAATTGTTTTGTATAATCACTTCCGTATTAACGCTAGAAAGATGACGATCCAACTCTGTTGTCAGACTATAACCACGCTCTACCGCATTGACATTAAAGTTATGACTATTCTTTACATCAATACGGGGCCTGCTAAGAAGGTTGGTCAACCGATAAAAAGACTCATCCGGATCATTCTTTAAGTGTTGAAACTCGTTATCATTTTCGTCGCCGAATGGGCCTCGTTTCAGCCACTCTTCCAAAGGTAAATCATCGAGAAAAACTGCCGTAACTCCGCCAGCAATCGCCAAGGTCAAACCTAGGGCAACCCATCCCCAGGGGCCAGCCAGGGCTAACCAACCTGCACCTTTTCCTGCGACTTGAGCCAATAGCATCCCACCATACATAGTCATTCCTGTACCAACAATCGACACTCCATACGCAGCCGCGGAATCATGATCGCCCGTGTCTACTTCGTGTACCAGATCCAACACTGATACCAGCAAAGCGAAACCACCAGTTGCCATGCCAGCCACTATGCGAGTTGTAATTACTTCCGGAAGTGCTTTAGCTAACACTGGGAAGAACCGGACTATTAAGGATCCTTCAGTCTTCAATAAAGCGTAATTCAAGGTTCCGGGCACTGCTTTCCAAACGCTTAGTTCTTTACTGACCCTTTCAGCGGCAATGGCACCAGCAAATAAAAGATCTGAAAATGCACTCAACAATCCAGCTGCAGCACGCGATTTACCTTTATCGTTGACTACTTGGGATACCAAATGCCTTTCATTAAGTAGATTGAACGTTTCGATCGCAAAGACCACGTAAGGAATTCGGGCTTGATCAAAAAAGCCCTGCCACTTAGTGGTCGATCTGAGCTGTCTATGGGTTTCAATCACCTCAGAATCTGCTGGCGCTGCAAAAACCTGCATTTCCCTCGCATGACGGGACGTCCCGGGGTCAACATCATCCGCGGACAAATCCAGGCGGGATTTTGACGTCGTCGCCAGGAGATTACCCTCCTCATCATAAAGTTCACCGTACAATCTTTTATGCAGATTCGCTTTATGGCGATATTCGTGGTCGGCCTCGGTCAGGCCATACTTCAAGCCGATTTCAGGATCAGAGATTCCGATCATTAACCACCCCTGCGGAACTGCATTTCTGGCAACCAGTTCCACTGTGCCGAAGAGATCAGGATCCCTGGCCTTCGCCATGCGCAACAAAGGCCCATAGAACTTGGCAGATATCGAGTAACTTCGGGATTTCAACTTGTTCAAAAGTGCTTGTGAATGCTTTTGCAAACTATCCAGTAGCGTATTGACTGCGGCACTCCAACGCTTCAACTCAGTTACCAGATCAAGACTTTTCTCGTCTTTCGCGACTGTCGCCAGGGCAACGGCCGTCAGGGATTGAGAATTCTCTATCTCCGGCAAGGACTCGGAGATACCTTGCAAATCATTGGGCCGGCAACGGCCATCACCACACTCCTCGGGAGCTGGAGTTTCAGCCCTTGATTTCAAAAGCTCATCACTGGGAAAAATCATCGCATGTAAGGGCTGATCACTGCCCTCTTCAATGATCTTCAACAAAAGGTCATTGGCATCGCGCACCTGCTCTTCATTGGTGACGGCTCGCTCGGATTCCGGATCCCAGTCGTTCGGGTTCTGACAAAGAACCTGAAAAATATTGCTGCAAACAGCAAACCCTTCGATATAGTCCTCTTTCTTCAGGGTAAACAGATCAGCAAGTACTGACTGGTACTCTTTGGACTTGATGGTATCTGCAACCAGCTTCTGGGCCCTGGCCAACTCCTCTCGGGCAATGCGTCGTTGGGCAGACCGCAGCGACATGTGAAGTGGCCCGAAATAGGTCGTATCCAGGTGTCGGGCAAACTCGTTTAAAGGATTTTTCTTTCCGCCGAGCTTCTCAGGCAGAATGACCGACTGCACAAGGTAAGCACTGTCAATGTGTTTCGACTTCTGCGCCAGCTGGGCAACAGTTTCAATCAATGACTGGGCCGACAACGCCAGAGATACGTGGTGACGTACACAAAACAGGTGGTCTTGCAGAATCACGCCGGTGTAGCCTGCATCCCTCGACTCTGCCAGGCTGTCACCCGTTTCACCGAGTGCTTGCCAAAGTTCGCCCTCATCGCCACTTAGCTGACTCTCCAGTGCCGCCAATCGGACAGATGCTGATCCTTTGAGAGCCGAGTCCCGATACCCGGCGTTTTCCCAGGCAGAACTGGCGGATTCCTTGTTCGCTGCAAAGGCTTCGGCTTCCTCCTTGGCCTGGGCGTACAGGTTTCGGGAGTATTGCCCCTTAAGGTCGTAAACGCTCTTCCATGGCCGTGACAGGTTTTGCTCCAGATATGGCTCCCGCAACCTCATTTCCGGAAGTTTAAACAAAGACATCAAGCAGCCCGGCTTTTTCCTGTCTTCCGGTTGAGGTGCCACTTCAGGCAGGGGCTCAGGACCCTTGAGAGACTGGCAGCGCTCCTTTCGTGCAGAATGGGACGCTTCGAGGTAAGCAATACGCTGGGCCGACCACTGCACCTCGGAAAAGGCCATCTCGAATTCAGACAACAGGGACCGGCTCATTTCACTGACCGGAATCCAGATAGCAGGCTGGGCCTTCCCTAAGGCCGGCCGCCGATCTTCGGTAACGCCTTTCCTCCCGTCTTGTCGATAATCCGTCAGGCGAACATCCCGAAATTCCATGACGCCCGAATCGGCGTACTGCACCTCAAGCTCTCGCCACAGGCGACCATTGCGGAACACATAAATAAACCCGGGGCGCACCGGCACAAGCTGTTCCTTCGGCTGCCCCGGCTCAGGTTCCGGATCATGGATCAGCGTCAGGGGAACCAGCGGCAGAATGCGGTTCTGTTGTTTCTCCATCTCCCGTTTTGTTGAGGTTACGGACTCGAACAACGGCACGCGGATGGCAGCACCCTCTTCCGCAGAAATATCCAGCCACAGATTATGACTTAGCCCCCGCTGCCAAGGCCAAACATGCAGGACTGAATTATCCAGGGGATCTACTTCAAGCTGTCTCTCCAGCCATTCCTGCTGCTCATAGTTAGTTTCATCGAAGATTCTGAAACTATGCCCTTCCGGATGCTCCTTACCGGTCACTTCAATAATCAGTGATTCGCCCTCACAGGCAGGGCCGCAATTTCCGGCAACCTGATTTGAGTTGTTCTCAGACATCCCTGTCATTCCTTGCTTTGCATAGGGTGAATTCGTGCTCAGGCAGTAACGGTGTTCAATGCCTGCCATTGGCTTTCGTTCAGTGTGGGCACAGGTAACATGTTAAACGGGCTTGGTTTTTCGGTGGTCAGCCAGCGGGCCTCACCCGATTCACCATGCCAGTAGATAACGCGCTCCACCACATCCGCTTGCTCCTGGACCACTGGAGATAGCCGGTGCCAAACATCCGGGTCATAGAAGCGCAACAGGCCCTTTCGCTGTCCATCGAAATGTACTTTCAGGCGCACTCTTAACCATTTCGTGACGGACTCGAGTCCTTCTGACGACTCTAGGATCAGGCCGGTTAATCGCCCCTCTTTCAGTCCTTTAAGCGCCCACTGGTATTCAGGGCTGCTCTGGTTTGCCTCCAGGACAACCGGGCTTTCAGCCAGGTATTGCTGCCAGTCTGTTTCAGCAAACAGGTGCACCCACCTCGGGTTGTCTGCCTGCTCATACAACGACCGCACAACTGGTGGATTCTGGCGGGCTTCCAACACCAGATAACGCACCTTGTCAGATGAAGGTTTTGGTAATGCCACGGACCTCTCCCCTCCGATCATGCCGACTGGTTCTTGCCGCACGGGCAGTTACCGAGCGGACATGAGCCATCGGGTTGTTGCTGGCACTGCTCAACAATGGCCGTTCCTTGCATGCGTGCCTGCTTGAGGCGATGGGCAACGATGGCTTTGGGCTGGGCATCCATACGTTGATCGACTTCCGCCAACGCCACCGGCGCCACGACCCCGCCCGCGGCCGTCACCAACCCCGGCCTCTCCGGAACCTGCACCTTCTGCCCACTGCCTTTCCCTGCAGCCCCGCCCGCATTCATTTTGATACTCGCGCCACCCAAGGCCACGCCGCTGGGGTCGATCTTTACGAAGCTGCCACCGGCTTTCAGGGTGATTTCGGCTCCGGCTTCGATGACGACTTTCTGGCCCGCCTTGATATGCAGCTCGGTGCCGGAATCACTGAGCCAGGCGGTGCCGGCTTTGAGGTGCAGGGTGCCGGTGACGTTGAAGCTGTGGTCTTTACCGGTTTGATCGCGCTTTTCGCCATCTACGGTGTGGTGGCTGTTGCCTTTGGTGTGGCTGAAGCGGTTGTTCTCCACCGTCAGGTGGCTGTCGTTCTTGATGACTTCGGTACGGTTGTGTTCGGTGAGCAGGTCCAGGTCTTTCTGGGCGTGGATATAGATCTGTTCTTCGCCAGCTTCGTCTTCAAACCGCAACTCGTTGCTGCCCTCACCCTTGTGGGTTTTGGTTTTCAGGGTGGTCCGGGTTTTGTGTTCCGGCAACGCGTACGGCGGTGTGTTGGTGGCGTGATAGGTTCTTCCGGTGATGATGGGCTGATCCGGGTCACCGTCCAGGAAGCTGACTATCACTTCGTGGCCAATTCTCGGTAAAGCCATAAAACCGTACTGGCCGCCGGCCCAGCCCTGGGCTACGCGTAACCAGGCGCTGCTGTGTTCATCATTTTTTGAGTAGCGGTCCCATGGAAACCGGACTTTCACCCGGCCGTACTGATCGCAGTGGATTTCTTCCCCTTCCGGGCCGGTGACGAGGGCCATCTGGGGGCCGTCCATCATGGGCTTGTGGTTACACTGGGGGCGCCAGGTTTTATCGGCCGGAATGACGGTGAAGTCGTTGTGGTAACTGGTGGGTTCGCTGCCACCCTCTTCTTCCACCGCCTGGGGCTGTTTGCCGGTGTGGGTGATGGCAGTCAGCAGCCATTCCCGGTTCAGGGTCTGGCTGTCGTGTTCCTGCAATTCCACTTTAGCACCGGGGGTGAAGTCCGCTCGGTTGCTTTTGCCCTTGGCGAGGGAAGCGTCGTTTCTCAGGGCGTCCAGTCTGGCCTGGGTGAACGGTTGGCCACTGGCATCGGCCTTGTAGCGACCGGGGTAGTCGTAGTGTTGATAGTCTTCCCGGTGATTCATACCGCCAGCGCTGTGTTCGTGCATCAGGGCGTAGGCCGGATTCTTGAAGGTGTAGTCCTTCGTGGCTACGGAGGAAGCACGCACCCGCTCTTCGTAGGCAAAGCTGAATACGCAGGCTTGCTGGGTGCTGCCTCCGGCTCTGGTGTTGCAGGTCACGGGTTCCAGTTTCGGGGCATCGCCGTGGTGGTCAGCAAGAATCAGTGCTGGTTGTTCTTCACCATCCACGCTGCCGTGCTGGTAGCGGTAGTGCCAGCCTTCTTCGGCGGCCAGTCGTTCAATGAACTGCAGGTCGCTTTCCCGGTGCTGAACGCAGTATTCCCGTTCTTCGGGTGGGCGTTTGAAGTCGAAGATGGAATCAACAATGCCCCGCTCTTCCAGCAAGGTTCGCACAATGGCGTCGGTAGTCTGGGTCTGGAAGATGCGGCTGTTGTGCATCAGGCCCAGACGCCATAACGGCGGCTGGATGACCACTTCATAGCGGGTGCGACGGTGGCCGGTGTTGCCACGAACAAACTCGTTCACCACGCCGGTGAACCGGCGCAGGGGCTGGCCATCCTGCCACACCACCAGGTCTACCGGTTGTTCCAGAATGTCGGCAGCGGCCACGTCTGGGTCAGTACTGGCCAACTCTAACCGGCCATGAAACAAGGAAGACAGCTGTTCGGTCAGCGCGAAACCAACTACCGAAAAGTGATCAGAGGGGAATTCGCCTACACGGGCGGTGAACTGCAATCCGCTTGCCTGGGGCATGACTTCGATCCCTGAAGAAAAACATGTCTGTTCAAACCCACACCATCCGGGTACGGGCTGCGATCAGCCCGGGCGTTCAGGCCCGGGCGCGGGCCATAGTCTAATACAAGCTGCGGGGTATTCGGTACCCTGCAAGCAGCTGCTGTGTGAACGGGTTGGTATTACTGGCGGCATGCAGGCGATAACGCATGGCGCCGTCGTCTACGTTGAATTTTACGTCGACAGCGTTACTGCTCACGCCGGCAATCTCTGCTTTATCCAGCAGCCGGAACAGCGCCCAGGGGCCGCTTTCAGAGATGCTACGTGGCGAACGGTTAACCTGAACCGGCACCAGGGTAATACGGCTTTCCACCGAATCCCGCAGGGTGTTGGGCCATACCAGCGGTATGCTCTGGCGCGGGCCATGGGAGAACTCCACCAGCTGGCCGTCGATGTTCACTACCGCCCGGCGTTTGTTGTTGGTCAGGTTCAACGGTTCCAGGGCAAATTCCACATCCAGGGTGCCGCTGCGGGTGAAGAAGGCCTGGCGGATCTGGCGGGCACGGTCCAGGGCCGCCACCACGTCACGCCGCACCAGGCTGGCCCGGCGGGCGTCGCCCACGTGCTCCGGATGATCTTCCAGGAACAGCTTCAGGTTCTCGTTGTAGAAGGTTTCCAGGATCCCATCCGGAGCAAAGAAACGTTCAAAATCCTGCAGGGCGGCATCACGGCCGGCACCGGCTGTGAACGGATAATGCCGGGCCAGGTTTTGCTGGAACGGCTGGTAAACCTCCCGGTACCACTCACGCTCCAACTGGGCCACCGCCCGGTCCAGCACCACCCGCCAGCTTTCCGAGGCCAGCCGGTTCAATATCCGGTTGAGCGGTTCCGGCTGGTGGTTCGCCATGCGCTGCAGGGTGAAGATCGGATCAGCCCCCTGCAGGCCCATGCGGGCCCGGGCCGCCGCCAGGGAGGCCTTGCCGGCATCCGGAGACTCCTGGATGTTGCGCAGGTACTCGTGCAACTCGCCGACCACCAGCATGATTTCTTCCAGCCCCGAAGGCTGTTCGCCCTGCTTGTCCGACAGGCGGTTCAGGTCCGAGAACTGCCGCTCAATATCCTGCAGCATGCGGTAGTGGGGCGACTGTTCCAGCAACTTGCGGGTGGCCTCGGCTTCTCCGTCGCCCACAGGAATCAGGCGGGTGTTGTTCTGTACCTGGGCCAACAAGCGAGTCAGGGGCTGGTGGCCGCTGGTCAGGCTTTCCAGCATGCGCACACCGTGGTTCAGGTCTTCAAACCGGTGGATGTCCACCCGGCTGATAGCCGTACGCCAGGCGTCTGCGTAATTCTCTGCGTAAAGGGTTTGCAGGCTGGCCAGCAGTTCTGCTTCATCCGCCTTGCTGAAGTCTACATCGTTGCGGCGGCCCAGTACCCAGGCATCCACCAGCGCCAGCTCGGTTACAGACCCGGACTTGCCCAGGAACCACTTCTCCAGGCCGTCACGGGTCAGCAGGGCCGGAATGGAGAGCGGATCTTCCGTGCCCGGCAACTCATCGCCCAGCGGTTCGCCGTAGGCATCCAGCCGGGTGAACACGGTGGTGAAGGCGGGGCCTGAGCTGCGGGCCAGCTCCAGCGGGGCCTGGAATTCCCGGCCGGCTTCCACTTCCAGGTCACGGTAAACGCGATCGGGCGTACTGATGCGGCCCAGCTCGTGCTGCGCCCACTGCACACTGCTGCGGAAGGGCGCCAGGGCCATGGCAGCGGTCTGGTCGCCGTCGGCAGCCATGCCGGCCAGGTCGGTGTGGGCCATGGCGTACTGCAGGTGGCCATACAGCCGGTTCTGTACATCCCGCTGGCCCGGGAACCGGGACTGCCAGTATTCGCGCATATAGCCGGAGACAAGGTCACTGCGGCGACCGCTGGCATCGTAGAGCATACGAAGCACCCGAAGGTGTTCCAGCCGCTCGGTGCTGTCATCCGGCGCACGGCCCATTTCTTCCATCACCCCGAACATCAGGGCCGGCAGGTACTGGTAGGCCAGCATATCCAGGTAGGCGGCATCCACTTCCGGGCCGACTTTGTGGCCCTGATACAGGCCCATATCGGTAACCAGCGGCCATTCCTTGCGGTAATCACCGAAGGCCAGGGTGGCTTCCCGCAGCTGATCCAGGGGCTGCAGCAGGTTGCGACCGGTGCTGTCCGGCTCATAACCCACCGGTTGCCAGTCGTTGATGAACGAGTTCACCCGGGTTTTCACCTGGGCAGCTGCCTCGGCGTTCTTGATGAAGTAATGCTGCCAGCCGGCGGTTACACCGGCACCGGCGCACAGGGCAACCATGGCGGCAAACGCCACCTTGCGCCGGCGCTTGCTGACAACCTTACGGTTATCGCCGGCCAGCCCGGCCTCCCGGTAAACGATGTCGGGAAACAGGTTGCGGGTGAACAGGCTGGCTGACTGCCCGCCCCGCTGGGCCGGCTGAATCGGGCCGGTTACCTGGTAGTTACGGGCAGCGGCAGAGACAAAGGCATCTTCGGGCACGCCTTCCTGCAGAACCGAGGTAAAGAAAGTACCGCGCACCAGTGCCGGAGTGGAGAAGGCATCGGCTGACAACAGGTCGGCCAGGAACTGTTCCATGGTCGGTTTCAGGCCAGCCAGCTGGCGGGTAAAGGAATAGGCCGCTGCCCGTTCCTCGTTATCCCGGGTGTTCGCCAGCACGTCCGGCAGGCGTTGGGACAACTCCTCCACCATCTCACTGTAGCTGTCCGCAAACTGCTCCAGCCAGTGATCATGGTCCTGCTGGCTCTCCAGCCGGAAGGTAAAGCCCAGGGCTTTTTCCTTCTCGGCTTTCGACAGGGTTCGCACAAAAGGCGCAAAGCCGTACATCAGGTCCATTTTGGTGAAAGTGACATACACCGGCAGCCGTGACCCCAGCTGCTCCATCAGTTCCCGCAGCCGTGTGCGCAGCAGGATGGCATGGGCTTCCCGTTGCTGGTCGCTGGCGGTACTCAGGCGCGCCAGGTCCACGGCCAGGATCACACCGTTCAGCGGGCGCTGAGGCCGGCTGCGCTCCAGCCAGCCGATAAAGTGGTTCCACAGCCGGTTATGGATCTCACCGGTGGCGCCCTCACCCTGGTTCTGGCTCAGCAGTTCACCGTCCGGGTCGATCAGTACGCCGTTGTCACCAATCCACCAGTCAAAGCTGAACGGATTGCGGTCACCACGATTGTTACGGGTGACGTTGGTCAGGGTGTAAGTCTGCCCTGCCCGCTGAATCAGGCTGGTTTTGCCGGCATCTTCCAGCCCCATCACCAGATACCAGGGTAAGCGGTAAAGCCCCTTGCGGCCCGGCAGGTTGCTCTTCAGGGCCTGTAACTGGCGGTCCAGCAAACGCTGCTGCCGGCGCTCCATAGGCAGGACAGGATCTTCCTGTTCCTGCTGTTCTTCGGCCTTGGCCTTGTTGACCTTGCCCAACCGGCGAGCCAGGGCCATGCCCCAGAACACCACAACCAGAAGGATGACCCCAAGGGTGACCAGCGCCCGCATCTGCCAGGCCATCAGCGGGTATTCACCGTGGATTTCCAGCCTTGGCCCCAGCCACCAGGTGGCCACCAGCAAGGCAACCACGCCCAGTACCAGGGTGACCGGGGCGGCGTTACGAATGTATGGCAGAAGCCAACGACCAATGAGTAATGCTTTTCTCCACATGGTTTCCATTCCTGCGTTTGATGCGTGCGGGCGTTACGCCAGTCGTTCCAGTTGTTTGATCAGGCCCGGTTCCCAGTCTTCCAGGACCAGCCCCTGAACCTGGTTTTTCAGGTCTTGTAAGTGTTCGCCGGCCATGGCTTTCAGGCCGGTTTCTTTCAACAATCGGGCACTGGCCAGGCGCCAGTAAAAGCGCTCCCTCGGTTCCCTTGCCTCTGCCAGTCCCTGCTCCAGAAGCTCCATGGCCGAAGCCAGCTTGTTCTGCCCCGCCAGCTCCAGTGCGCTGTCCAGGGCCTGCTCCCAGGCATTGGCCCCACCGCCACCGCCCTTGGCGGAAACCGGCGTGGTGTGCAGCCAGTCGGCGGCCTGGTCACTGAGGAACGGGGTGCCGTCGTTAAACGTGAGTTCCGCCAGCTGCGGCAAGCGTTCGACAAACGCTTTCAGGGCTTCCCGGATGGCCTCGGCGCAGTCGCCGTGGCCAAGGGCGGCGGCTACCCGGGCGCTCAACCAGTGGCCGTCGAGCCAGAACGGGCTTACCGACAGGCTTTGTTCAATGCGCTGCCAGAGTTCGTTGTCAGGCGTTTTCTCCAGAGCTTCCCGGTATTCCGACACCCGGTCGGCACTCACGGCGGCCAGGTCGGTGCGCTTGCCATCCCGGGTCGGTGGCAGGCTGGTAATGCTTTGCCAGATGGCATGGCGGCGCATCCGGTAACCCAGGGGGTTGTCCGGCTCGGTGCCGGTCAGCAGTTCGGCCACTTTCAGCAGGCTCTGGCGGGTGGCCCGTTCGTTGCCGGGGTCCAGGGTGAGGTTGCCCAGAGCTGCCGGTGTCGTCGCTGAAGCCTCAGGTTTAGGGCTTGCCGGGCCCTGGGTCGTGCCCGCCGGCGTCGAAGCGGGTTCTGTTGCGCTCTGGCTACCGGTGGGCTGATCCTGCCGGGGCAGTTTCTCGACGGCCCGTTTGAGGTCAAACAGAACTTCATCCGGCAAATCCCGAGCCCGGGCCTGGTCATCCAGCCGGGTGATCAGGTCCAGGCAGAACTGCCGGCCATCGCCGGCACTGGCATCAAACCCCAGGCTTTCCACCGGTTTCAGGGCCCTCTGCAGTATCTGGGTGAACAGCATTTTCCGGGCCCTCTGGCCCTTTGCTCCGGGGTAAGGCCAGGCCGCTTCCCACCAGTCGTCCAGCACCCGGTGCAGCAGATACAGAGACAACACAAAGCGTTCGCCATCCCCACCCCGCTGCAGGCTCAGCATCAGAAACCCGAGCACCTTGATATCCTTGCTGCGGTCCGCCAGCAGCTGCAGCGCCATGCTTTCCACTTTGTTCCAGTCGATATCGTTGTGGGCCAGCGAACCCACCTTCATTACTTCGTCTTCCAGAAACTCCAGTGCGCTGTCCTCGGCCAGGCTTTCACCCACGGCAGACTCACCCGGGATAGCGCCAAGCACCTGGTCTACGTATGGGTGTTGTTCGATCACCTGCATCTCATTGCTCCCTTACCAGCCACAGGCCTGACGCAAAGGCTTGATGGCCTCCGCGTAGCCGGTGAGGTCAAACAACAGGCCATCCAGTTCCGCCACATCGGCCTGAACCCGGGTATCCGGCTCCCGAACCATGGCCAGAACGGTGCGAATAGCGGGCAGGCCACGGCCAGCACTGACCACCAGCCCCTCATCCCGCACCCGCCACCAGGCGCGTTCGGCACCCAGGGCCACATTGACCCGCTCCCGGTTAATCGGCTCCGGCAGCATGACCGCAAGTTCGGTAATGTTGTTGTGGCATTGCAGGGTCAGTACCGGGCGCGGGGGCTTTGCTCCCAGGGCGGTCACGGTGACCAGGTGCCCGGCGGTTGCCCCGGTGTTCCGGTAAATCACCCCGGAGGCATCGCCCTTACCAGCCAGGGCAAAGGCCTGGCGCCAGCGTTCGGAGCGATTCATCCGAGGCTCTCCGGCACCCGGCTGATAAGGGGCCAGCGGTGTGGCAAAAACCTCGTCAAAACAGGCCAGCCGCTCCAGCCGGTTGGCTTCTTCAGTGCAGGCCTCGGCCGCGGTCAGGCGCGGATCGGCGACGCCATGGCTGCTGGCACACAGCATGGCCAGGGCCAGCAGGCCAGTTCGAACAGGGTCTTTCAGGGTCATAGGTCCGTTACCTGATACTTCAGACATTTATGGGCCAGGGTGCGCTTCGGTAAACCCAGGCTTTCGGCCGCCTGGGCACGGTTGCCGCCGTACTGACGCAGACGGTCACGGATAATGGCGGCTTCAAAGGCCTGGGAGGCCGCTTTCAGGTCGCGGATGTCGTCGACTCCCGGCACCCCTGGCACGGTTTTGGGCTCCACGCCTGCTGTCAGTGGCTGGCCAGGTTCGGCAAACAGGTCATCCAGGCGCAGTACATCGGGCTGGATATCGTCACCAGCGGGGGTTTGCAGGCAGGCCAGTTCCACGATATTGCGCAGTTCCCGCACGTTGCCGGGGAAGTTGTAACCGGCCAGCGTGTGCAGGGCGTGGCTGCTGATACCCAAAGGGCCGCTGCCTTCACGCTCGGTATACAGGCGGATGAAATGCCGGCTCAGGGCTTCCAGGTCTTCGGTGCGCTCGCGCAGGGGGATGACCCGCAGTGGGAACTGGCTGAGGCGGTAAAACAGGTCCCGGCGAAAGCGGCCGTCTTCGATGCCTTCCTGGAGGGGCTGATGGGTTGCCGCTACCAACCGGAAGTCGGAGTGCTGTTCATCCCGGGCACCCAGGGGGCGGAACTGGCGGCTTTCCAGCACACGCAGCAGTTTCGATTGCAGGGCCATGGGCATGTCGCCGATTTCATCCAGGAACAGGGTGCCGCCGTTGGCCCGGGCCAGCAGGCCTTCCTTGGCCTGGTCCGCCCCGGAGAAGGCACCCTTGGTGTGGCCGAACAGTTCGCTTTCCAGCAGGCTGTCCGGGATGGCGGCACAGTTGACCACCACCATGGGGCCGTTGGCCCGGTCAGACATGTCGTGGATCCCCCGGGCAACGACGTCTTTGCCACAGCCGGTTTCGCCCTGGATCAGCACCGACAGCTGGCTGCCGGCGGCACGCACTACCTGGGCCCGCAGGTTGACCATGGCTTCGGAGTTACCCACAAGTGTGTGGGCCAGTTGGTTACAGCGCTGGCGCAGGGTTTCGGCGTCGTGCAGGTGGTCCAGGGAGCGCTTGAGCAGCCGCCGCTGCCAGACCTGGTCGCGGGTTTGCAGCTGGCTGATCCACTGGTGTACCAGCAGTTGTTTCAGGCCGCTGTACAGTGGCTGCGTGACGATGCCTTGCCAGTCCGGGTGATCGCCGCACAATACGAGCATGCCTAAGGTACGGCCATCTGTGCCTTTTAACGGTTCCAGCCAGAAACTTCTCGGGCGCCCACTGAGTTCCAGAAGGTTCTGGAAGCCGGCGTGATCCAGGCGGTAGCTAGCGGCGCGGGTGAGTTCCCGCGGCTGGCCGGTTTGCAGCACGTGGGCGAAGGGGTGGCTGAAGTCGTTACAGTCGAATTCGCCCGCTTCGTCCAGTTTGCCGCAGTGGAGGGTTCGGCCGCTGAGGTCGAGTTCCAGTGCCCAGCATTTGCTGAGCCCGAAGGCGTTTTCGAGTTGGCGGGTGGCGGTGTTCAACAGCGCCGGCAGGGTATCCTGTTTGATGAGTGCCACCGCCAAGTCTATGCCGGTGTGCAGTTCCTTCTGCATCCTTCCCATGCTTTCCATCCCGGAATAATTACTTAGGAGATCGTCGCCCGCGCATCCTGCGGGGTGGCTTTCCAAAACACGCTGTGAATACATCCTTGTACGCTCCGCTCTCGTTTTCCGCCCGCACACCGTGGGGTATCGCTTTCCAAAACACGCTGTGAATACGTCCGTGTACGCTCCGCTCCGCCATCCATGGCTCCGCAGGGTTTTGGAAAGCGATACCCCACGGTGCGCTACGATTCAGGAGGCCTCCAGGCTAAGCGACTGTTCCTATAAATTTATTTTCTTTTACACCCAGAGTGACCTTGGTCACCGGCTCTCTTGCCGCCAGTTTTTCCAGCAGCGCCAGCGACACCGGTGGCAATAGTTCGCCTTCGATGATCGACTCCAGCATCCTTGCGCCGTTTTCACTTCTGGTGGCGCGGCTGCGGATGGCTTCTACCAGGCCGCCTTCCAGCTCCACCTCGGTGTGGTAACGGGCTTTGATCTGCTCGGCCAGGCGCTGGAGTTTGTCGCCGACTATGCGGTTGAGGGTGTCTTCGCCCAGCGGCAGGTAGGGCACCACTTCCATTCGTGCCAGCAGCGCGGGTTTGAAGAAGTTGGCCAGTTCCGGGTACAGGGCTTCTTCGATCTTTTCCGGTTCTTCGGCGTGGTTGACGATGGTCTGGTAGCCGAGGTTGGAGGTGAGGAAGAAGACGACGTTTTTGCAGTCGATCAACCGGCCTTCGCCGTCCGCCAGTTCGCCTTTGTCGAAGGCCTGGTAGAACAGGTTGAGAACTTCCGGGTGGGCTTTTTCGACTTCGTCGAGCAGCACCACGGAATAAGGCTTCTGGCGGATGGCTTCGGTGAGGATGCCGCCTTCGCCAAAGCCGACGTAGCCCGGGGGTGAACCGATCAGGCGGGAGACGGTGTGTTTCTCCTGGTATTCGGACATGTTGATGGTGGTGAGGAACTGGCGGCCGCCGTAGAGCAGTTCGGACAGTTGCACCACGGTTTCGGTTTTACCAACGCCGCTGGGGCCGACCAGCAGGAAGGCGCCCATGGGGCGGCCCGGCCGGCGCAGGTCGGCGCGGGCGGTGAGCAGGTGCTGGTGCAGGCAGTCTATGGCGGTGTCCTGGCCTTTGATGTGGGCCTGCAGGTAGGCCGGCAAGTGGGTGATTTTTTCCAGTTCGTCGGTGGTCATGCGGTTGACCGGGATGCCGGTCCAGTCGGCGATGACTTCGGCGACCTGGCGAGCATCCACGCGGGCATGGACCAGGGGTTCATCAGCTTGCAGCTCGGCCAGTTCCTGTTCGATGGCGGCGGCTTCGCTTTTCAGGTCCGGGCGCTCTTCGGTTTCAAGGTCAGCAGCGTTTTCATCTGCTTCTGCCCCAGGCTGTTCACCGGTCAGCAGCTGTTCGCGGATTTCGACCAGTCGGGCTACCAGTTCTCGCTGGTCGTTCCAGCTTTGCTCCAGGGCTTCGGCTTCGGCGGTCAGGTCGGCAATGAGTTGTTCAAGTTCCTGTTCCCGCTCGGTGTCGACGTTCTGGCCCAGGGCGTGTTCCCGGCTCAGCAGGTCCTGCTCCATGGCCAGCTGGTGCAGCTCACTGCGCACGTGGCTCAGGCGCCGTGGCGGGGTGCTCAGGTTCAGGCTGACCCGGGCGCAGGCGGTATCCAGTACGTCGATGGCTTTGTCCGGCAACTGCCGGCCCGCCAGGTAGCGGGCAGACATTTCCGAGGCGGCTTTCAGGGCGCTGTCGGCGACCAGTACCTGGTGGGCTTTTTCGTAGACGGTACGCAGGCCACGGAGGATGTGGACGGCTTCGCCCGGGGTCGGCTCGTCCAGGGCGACCGGCTGGAAGCGGCGGCTGAGGGCCGGGTCTTTCTCGAAGTATTTCTTGTATTCGCGCCATGTGGTGGCGGCGATAGTACGCAGCTCGCCCCGGGCCAGGGCTGGCTTGAGCAGGTTGGCAGCGTCGGAGCCGCCTTCGCTGTTGCCGGCGCCAATCAGGGTGTGGGCTTCGTCGATGAACAGGATGATTGGCGTAACAGAACCTTTCACGGCTTCGATCACGCCCTTCAAGCGCTTCTCAAACTCACCTTTAACGGAAGCTCCGGCCTGCAGGGCGCCCATGTCCAGGGTCCAGAGTTCAACGGTTTTCAGGCGGTCCGGTACGTCACCATTCACAATCCGCAGGGCCAGGCCTTCCACCAGGGCGCTTTTGCCCACGCCGGCGTCGCCCACCACGATGGGGTTGTTCTTGCGGCGGCGACAGAGGATATCGATCATCTGGTCGATCTCGGCATCACGGCACACCACCGGGTCCAGCTTTTGTTCCCGGGCCAGCTTGGTGAAGTCGGTGGCATAACGCTTGAGCGGGTCCATGTCGGCATCCGCCACAGGCCTGGCCGCGCCGTTTTCGGTCAGTTGCGGGCGCTCAACGGAGCCTTCGGTTACCCGGTCAAACTGCTTACGCAGCTGTTCCCGGTTTATGTCCACCAGGGCCTGGGCCACCCGGGGCATCAGGTAGCGGTCGGCGTTCATCAGCAGGGCCAGGAACACGGCACCGGAGCGCAGTTCGGTGTGGCCCAGTTCGGTGGAGGCCAACAACCAGGCATCCTGCAGCAGCTCCACCAGCAGCGGCGAGAACGAGGGATACGGCTCGGCAGTCTGGGGCTCACCGTTCAGGCTGTCGCCCACCAGCGGCTGCAGTTGCTGGTGGTTGATGCCGGTGTGTTCCAGGATCTGGCGGACGTCAGAAAACGGTGTTTCCAGCAGCTTGAACAGCAGGTGCGCCGGGGTAATCTCGGCGCCCTGACGGCTGATACACAGGGCGGCGGAGGCTTCCAGGGCCTGGCGTGAAATGTCGTTGAGGCGCCCGATCAGCGCCGGCAGTTCTACCCGAATCACAGTGATGTCCTTATTTCGGTAGTTGGTCCAGTACGCTGAGCACATCCCTGATGCGTTCGTTCAGCGCAATGTTGTACAGGTGATAAATCCCGGCCATGGCCGCCACAAACAACCCCCCGATCAGCCAGGCGGGCAACCCGGTGCGCAACCGGTTACGGGCAGGGGCCAGGTTTGCCAAGGCATCGGTCAGCGGCCGGGGTTCCCGGTCACCGCGCAGTTCCCGCAGCTGTTCGTACAGGCCCCGGACAATCTTCTCGTATTCATCGCGGCCGTTTTCCATCACCTTGTAACGGCCCTCAAAACCCAGACACAGGCACAGGTAGATGAAACCCAGCATGTCTCGGTAGCGTTCCGGCTCTTTTTCCATCCGGGCCAGGATGGCGAACACCTTCTCACCACCCCAGGTTTCGTTGTGGAAACGGGACAACAGGGAGTGTTGTGACCACACACTGTGGGCGCCCCAGTCGGTGCCCAGCACCGCTTCATCAATAAATGCGCACAGCACATAGCGGTATGCCACCACCGTGGGGCGTTCGTAGCCCTGCTCCACCAGTTCACGGTCGATGGCCGCCACTTCGTCGGTTACCTGCTGGTACAGGCTTTCCACATCCCGGAAATCCGCCAGCCGGCGAACCCGGATAACCAGCCCCAGCAGAGGTGTCGCCGCGTCGATCAGGCGGTTTTCTTCCTGCCCTCGCAGCTGGAATCCGCTGTTGGCAAAGTCATTGCGGGAACCCGGGCTGTCGTTGTCGGCAAACAGAAGGTCACTGAATGCACGATCACCCGAATCCCTGGTGCTGCGCGGTCTGTCCATTACCGGTGCATCTGTCATGATCTAGCTCCTGATTGCCCAGAATTGCATTTCCAGCCCCGGGTAACTGCCGGCCACGTGGAAGGCAAAGCCGCTGGCGTTGTCGAGCATCTGCCAGGCCTGGCTCTGGTCGTCCAGCCGGAAGTACACGAAACCGGCGTGATACGGCAGCTGGCGCGGTGCCACCGGCAAGGCGGACAGCGGAATGCCGGGCAGCTGCAAGCTGATGAGATCGCGGATTTTCTCCACCGAGGCCACCTTGCACTGCTGCACAAACTGTTTGCGCAGGTCGTCCAGCGGCATGTCGGCCTTCACCGCCAGGATGAACTCGGCATCCCTGATCAGCTGGCCATCCTGGACCGGGGCCACTGTCAGGCCGTACTGGCGCTGCTGCAGGGCGATCGACAAGGCACGCGGCTCCAGAACGGTACTCAGGGCCTGCCGCAGAATCTGCATCAGCGGGCTGAAACACCCCACTGGCAGGTCGTGGTCGTAAGGGGTGAACTCCCTTGGCAACCGGCTTTCGTCGGTGAAGGTCACCAGCTCGCCGCAGAGCTCCAGCAACACCTCATACAGCCGCTCCGGATGCAACTGGCGCAGCCGTGCCAGGTGCATAAACCGGGGGTGAGCACGGTTCAGCATCTGCAACAGCATGAAGTCCGACACATCGGCCACACCACCCTGCCCCGGCGCACCCACGCGCTCGGCGATGTTGCGGGCCCGCTCCTGCATCAGCCCGGCCATCTCTCCGACAAACCGCTGAAGCCGGGGTGCAGAACGCACACTGAGCATGGTGGGCAGGAAGTTCGGGTCCATCACCAGGCTGCCATCCGGGCGCTTTTCCAGGATCCGGCCAACGGCAAGGCTGGCGTAGGCACTGCGGTCTTCCCGCTCCAGCATCAATCGCGGCGCCACCCGGCCCACATCGATGCTGTGGGCGTCGCCATCCACCGAATGCAGGTCGCGGATCTCTACAGTTTGTGCCCGGAACCGGCCGGCGACCGGGGCATCCGGCCATTCCACTTCTGCCAGGGTATCGCTGCCCAGGGGCAGTGCCAGGAACACCACCTGGTTGGCCACCGAGGCATCGGTGATTTCCAGGGGCTCCGGCATTACGTCGTCCTGGGGCAGGTTGAACCGGGTGCCGTCTGGAAACAGCCCGCAGGCCCGCACCAGCCCGACCCGGCCAAAGCTCAGGTACTCGGCGTTCAGTTCCAGGTCGCTGAAGCCATACAGGTGGTCAGACACCGCCAGCGCCCGCTCGTTAATCTGGTGCTCCAGGTATCTTTGTTGCTGCTGGAAATGCTGGGGCTTGATGAACAGCCCGTCACTCCAGACCACTCGGTTGGTGACTGCCATCAGCTTTCATCCGAACGTGTCAGTTTTACTTCCCGCTCGCGCAGGTTGACCAACAGGTGGTAGCGGCCGCCAATGGGGTCCACCCTGACCACCTTTTTCCACTGGGACAGGTTGGGGTAGGCATAGAAAGCAATCACAGCGATAAACCGGGTGTCCTTGCTGATTTCGAACGGCTCCACAAACTTGAACTGGCCCGGCACCAGGGTGTAATCGCTGTGGTCCACATAGTTGCGGCCCAGGGAATCTTCCAGGTCGGTCAGCAGCTGGTCGAAATCACCGGCCATCAGCAGCGAGCTGTCCCGCAACTCGATGATCTGGAACGCGATGGGTGTGGGCGCCAGGGATTCGTTCGGGTTTACATTCGGTTCCGCCAGCATGGTCAGGTCCACGCGGCTGGGCAGGTCTTCCGGATAGCCCACGGGAATGTCGGGATCCCACAGCACCTTGGCGGTCTTGGTCACCGCGTTGTACGGGGTGCTGCACCCCACCATCAACATAACAACCGCCAGCAAGCTCCATTTGCAGTACTTCATCAAACATTCTCCCTCTGTAGTTGGCGCAGATGCTGGTCATAAGCCTGGTCGAACACCTCCTGGAAGAGGCGCTCGAAACCCTGCTGACGACTGGATCTGAGTTCGCGGTAATAGTGTTGGTACATGTTCCAGGCCCAGCGGCCTTCGTCTTCGTTGTCTTGCAGGCCACGGCGGTAACCGTGGAACCGGCGCAACAGGGCCTCCGGTGAGAAGGCATAAAGAATCGCTTCCAGGGCTTCCCGAATGGCTTCACGGGTGGCCTGCTGATGATGGTTCAGGCTCTCCAGGCTTTCCCGAACTGCAGCCGGGGCAGACAAGTGCACCGGGCTGCGCTCGGCGGCAAACAGGGTCTGCATGGTGCAGGTGTAGTCGTCACCCAGGCGCAACGGGTTGTCTTCAATCGGCTGCAGGCGGGTGCGCAGGGCCCGGTGCCGCGAATCTTCACCCTGATGCAGGGCCAGCAGGCCTTCGACCGTGGCTTTCAGGGTCTGGCCGGCCTCTTCCAGAAACAGGCGCATTTCATCGCTGTCGGCAAAGTCAATCTCGGCTTCCATACCGCGCATCAGGGGGGCACCGCTGATGTGTTGCCGGCTGGTGTCTTTGGCTTCCCGACTCTGTTCCGTGGACTCTGACATGCCCTGTCGCTCCTGTGTGTTTGGCCAGGGAGCCAGCGGGTCTTCGCTGATCGGCTCCCCCGCCGGGGTGTGCAGTCCCTCAAGAGGCTCGCGGCCATCCGGCAGCGCCTGGCCGGATTCCGACCGCAACAACGAGCCTTCGGCTACATCCACCAGTTGTCTATGCTGGCCGGCGTCTTCTTCCATCCCGCTGTTAACGGCCGCCTCGCCATTGAGCTCTGCCCGCATCCGGTACCGGCCAATGGTGAGTGTGTCACCATGGTTCAGCCGCGCCCTGCGGCCCCGGCCAACAGGCTGGCTGCTGCTGTTGATGTAGGTTCGGCCGCTACGGTCGATCAAGCAGAAGCCGCCATCCAGGTAACGAACCTCGGCATGGCCGGCTACAGCCCCGGTGCGATGGGGCGACAACCGCCAGGTATCGTTGGCGGCCGTGCCGATAGAGCCGCCACCGGTACTGAATTTGTGTTCAATGCTGGCACCACCGCCGGTTTCGGTCGGGTTGATGATCACCAGGGTTAATGCTGCTGTCCGGTTTGACACCTGTCTGGCTCCTTGCCTTATCGTCGTATCTGGATGCGCACCGCCGGGCGTTCACGGGCCCGCTCCGGTGTTACAAATGAATTCCAGCCGAGGCGCACATCCTCACCCAGCTGCATGGGCCGGATATCCCTGGGCCGCATCTGCAGTTCCAGGTCGTAGGCCAGCTGCTCCCGGGTGGTGAATTCCACCAGCTTCACCAGCCGCTCATGGTCCCGTCCGTTGGGCAGAAAATCGGCAAAGCGGGACCGACTCAGGTTGCGCAGGCGCAGGATAAACTTGCCGCTGCGATCCCGGATGCCGGAGCCCACCAGGGTGTCCTGGCCCAGGCTGGCATTGGCCTGGCCCAGCCGTGTTTGCTGGTCTGGCCCGATGGCCACCTTGCGCAACACCCACTGTTCGATGCTGACGTCTTCCAGGTCGAAACAGTGCGCGACAATGCCGCTGACCACGTCCGGCGACCGGCTGCGGCCCGCCATCTGGCCGGCGTAGGCCAGCATCTTGGACCAGTTGACCGGCGTGGCTTCCCGCAGACGGCTGTCACCCAGCCCCACCAGGGCAAACACCAGCTCGGAAAAGCCATCGCTGGCACCCGGCTGAAACCGCACGTAATACCGGTACTTGCGCCAGGCCCGGTGAAACAGGGTCACCAGCCGGTGATTGAAGAAGTCCAGGAAGTGCCGGCGCACCCCCAGATCCTGGCCCGCTTCCCAGGCCAGGTCCTCCAGGTAGTACCCGGGCAGTGGCGACTGGGAGCCATGCAGGCCGAGGAAGCTCACTTCCATCTGGTAAGGCGCGTGTTCATGTTCCGGCGACAGGGCCGAAACCACATCACTGCCCGGAAAGCCCAGACCGGCCGAGGCCGAGAACCGGATACGCTCCTGCCGGGGCTCGCCGTTGCCGGAGTTTTCCAGGTCGTCGCCGTGGTGCCGGTGAATCAGGTCCACCAACTGAAAAAAACTGTACCGCCGCGCGTTGCCGAGGACAGGTTCCAGCCCGGCTACATCAGCGGCTGCTGACCTTGCTGTAACGTCCATGTGTACCGTTCCTGGTTGTCTGTATTCACCACTTCCAGCTGGTGAAAGGCATTAATACTCGCGTAAAGCGCAAAGAACTGACTCAGTACCGTTCCGAACAGGTACAGATCGCCCTCGCTGCCGAAATTCTGCTGATCCAGCTTCAGCACCGAGCGGATACCCCGCACCGGCAAGCCCCGCACCATGCGGTCCACCGGCTGGGTGGTGATCTCACTGATGCCCGCCAACCGTTTCTGCGACACCCGTTCCGCCTGCCGGTCGACCAGCGCCCGGAAGTCGTACACCCGCAGTACCGTGCGCAGGGCATCCACATCCAGCATGGACAGGTAGTTCAGGGACAGATTGGAAATCAGCGTCCACAACAGGCTGCCATCCAGCGTTGGCCGCAGCGTGGCCGTGGGCCGGGTAATGTTGCTGAACGAGGCAAACGCCGGCGTGGTCTCGGTGGCCATGCAGATCTCCCCCACCGCCAGTTGCTGGGGCAGCTGGCGGTTGGTGCAGGTCAGCGTCAGCGACACCGCTTCCTGGCGGTTCATGCATTCGGACTCGTCGCCCCTGACAAACGAGATGTAGTGATCAAAGCCATCACCGCGCACGCTTTCACGGGTACGCACCCGGTAATACAGCGCCGTACGGCCCCGATCCCGCTCCACCTCGTGCTGGAAACTCTCGAACGCGGTATACAGCCGAGGCTCACCGCGCCCGGAACGCCCTTCCAGCCAGCCTTCCACCTGCTCGATACTGAACACTTCAAAATGCTCCGGGCAGCGGCTGGAGGGCGAAATACGGTACTCGGTCTGCCGGCCGTTCAAATCCACCGGCTCCCCTTCGTGGCTGAACAGATTCACCGCCGGCGTGCAGTACAGCTGCAGGGAGTCCCGGGTAACCCGGGCATCCGGTGGCAGAATCCGGCTGAAATGAAAACGCAGACTGATCTCATCCGCCTGCACCGCCGGCAAACGGGACTTCAGCCCGCCGATATCCACAAACCGGAAAGCCTCCGGAAAGCTCAGGTACTCCTGGATAATGCGGTACCCGGCATAGGCATTCTTCGGATACGGCAGAATCGCCTCATCCGCCGCAAAACCCACCGGCTGCAACAGCGACGACGGCAGGTTGTAGACGTTCTCGCCCACCACCAGCTCCATACGGCTGAGGTAATGGTTCAGCCACAGGTACAGGGTTTCAGCGGTGTGGTTATCCCCACCCAGATAGAACCGCAGGCTGTCCAGCCCCAGACCATTCAACGGCTGGTCCGTATGCAGGGCCAGGTCGACGGTAACGGAAGACACTTCCCGGGAATGCTCGGCATGGGCCTCCGCCACACTGACCGGAAAGATATCCACAGCCCGGCAGGTACGGAACCGGCACTGAGTCTGGCGGCTGGCTTCGCCCAGGGGCCGGCTCTTGATTTCGGTATAGCGCTCCACCGTTTGCCGTTCGCTGATCGCGTGCAGTTGCGGGTCAAAGCGCATAATGGTGCAGCTGGGCACCGGCCGTAGATAATTCGGCCAGAGCATGTTCAGCAGCGAATGGGTCAGCTCAGGAAACTCGTCCTCAACCTTCTCCCGCAATTTGCCGGTCAGAAAGGCAAAGCCTTCCAGCAGCCGTTCCACATCGGGGTCGGTGCTTTGCTCGGACAAAAAGCGGGTAAGCTGCGGATGCGCCTCGGCAAATTCCCTGCCCTGCAACCGCAGAAAGCTCAACTCATCCCTGTAGAACCTGTTCAACTTCATTGTTTACTGCACCTTGTTACTGCACCCTTACTTCGGCCTGTCTGGCTCCGAGCCAGGATGAGGGTAGGCCTTCCAAAAGACGCTTCAAGCCCGTCCGTGGGACGCTTGAGCTCCGCCATCCATGGCTCCGCACACTTTTGGAAAGGCTACCCACACCCCGTCTCTCATACTTGCCGTCAAAGTCACCCGGACCGCAAACACTCAGGTTTGCCGGAGGGGGCGGGGATGCTTTTCTGCCGGGAAAAAAGATGTCTGAGCGAAGCGAGTTGTTTTTTCCCAGAAGAAAAGCATCCCCGTCCCCTCCGAACTCCAATGTCTGCCCCAGTACCAAGCAGGCCCCGACTCAGATAACCCGGTAATAGCGCTTATCATCGAGGACCAGGTCAATGGTGGTCCGGTCGTCACTCCCGGCAACCTGCAGGTAAACCGTCACCTGAAACTTCAACTGCAACGGGTCCGGCCCCGGCGGCAAGGCCACCACATCCACCCGCTTCACCCGCGGCTCAAACTTCTCGATGCACTGACGAATCGCCCCCCGAATCTGGATACTCAGATCCAGCGTACCCAGGGTGGCATCGTTGAAATCCAGCAACCCGAGATCCGGTACGCTGGCGCTGTTGCCCGGATGGGCGTTCAGCAGGCGCACCAGGTGGCGCTTGATGGATTCCACCACATGGGTCACTTCACCCATTCCCTGCCCCGGGGGGGCAGCAGCCTGTTCGAGCCGTTCAAACAGGCTGCCGGTATTGCGAACGCCGTCCGTGCCGGTGTCGCCGAACACGGATTAATCCTTGTCCAGGCGGCCAACCAGCGACAGTTCGAAGTTGGCACCCATGTACTTGAAGTGCGGGCGCACGGCCAGGGAGACCTGGTACCAGCCCGGATCGCCTTCCACATCGGAGACTTCCACGTGGGCGGCGCGCAGCGGACGGCGGCTGCGAACGTCGGCCGGCGGGTTTTCCTGGTCGGCCACGTACTGGCGAATCCAGGTGTTCAGTTCCCGCTCCAGGTCCTGGCGCTCCTTCCAGGAACCGATCTGCTCGCGCTGCAGTACCTTGATGTAGTGGGCCAGGCGGTTCACGATCATCATGTACGGCAGCTGCGTGCCCAACTTGTAGTTGGTTTCCGCTTCCTTGCCTTCCTTGGTGTTCGGGAACTGCTTGGGCTTCTGTACCGAGTTGGCGGAGAAGAACGCCGCGTTGTCGCTGCCTTTGCGCATGGTCAGGGCGATGAAGCCTTCTTCCGCCAGTTCGTATTCACGGCGGTCGGTGATCAGCACTTCGGTCGGGATCTTGGCTTCCAGCTGGCCGAAGGATTCGAAGGTGTGCACCGGCAGGTCTTCCACCGCACCACCGCTTTGCGGGCCGATGATGTTCGGGCACCAGCGGTACTTGGCGAAGCTTTCGGTCAGGCGCGTGGCCAGCAGGTAGGAGGTATTGCCCCACAGGTAATGCTCGTGGTCACCAGAGACATCTTCCTTGTAGTTGAAGCTGCGCACCGGGTTTTCAGTCGGATCATAAGGTACCCGCAGCAGGAAGCGCGGCGCGGTCAGGCCCAGGTAACGGGCATCTTCGGACTCACGCAGGGAACGCCACTTGGCGTATTTCGGGCCTTCGAAAACGGCACTCAGCTCTTTGATGGCCGGCAGTTCCTGGTAGCTGTCGACACCGAAGAACGACGGTGCAACCGAGGACAGGAACGGCGCGTGGGACATGGCGCCAACCGACGACACGTACTGCAGCAGTTTCATATCCGGTGTTGACGGGCTGAAGGCGTAGTTACCGACAATAGCGCCCACCGGCTCACCACCGAACTGGCCATACTCGGCCGCATAGATGTGCTTGTAGAAGCCGGTCTGGGTCACGTCCGGAGCAAATTCGAAGTCTTCCAGCAGTTCGGTCTTGGTGGCATGGAGGATATCCACCTTGATGTTCTCGCGGAAATCGGTGCGATCCACCATCAGTTTCAGGCCACGCCAGGACGATTCCAGTTCCTGCAGCTTGGGTGCGTGCAGGATTTCATCCATCTGGGCGCTGATCTTGCGATCCAGCTCCACCACCATCTGGTCCACCAGGGCCTTGTTGACCGGCTGGCCTTTTTCGTCGCTCTTCAGCAGGTTGGCGATAAACGTGGCCACCCCTTTGCGGGCAACATCGTAACCTTCGTCGGCCGGTGCCATGCGGCTGTTGGCCATAACCTGGTCCAGCAAGGACCCTTGTGCTACGGATTCGGAGGCAGCAGATTGCTGCACAGCAGTATCAGACATACCACATCCCTTCAGTACGTGATTGATAATCGGTGTTGGTTACCGGGTTCCGGTGGTGCGCTTACTCGCCGCCGTCGGTGGCCAGTTCAAGCTCCGCCAGCAGTTTTTCCCGGGCGCTGTCGTTGTCCAGCAGTTCCTGCAGCTTGGAGCGGAAGGCCGGTACGTTACCCAGTGGGCCCTTGAGGGCAACCAGGGCTTCGCGCAGTTCGATCAGCTTTTTCAGCTCGGGCACCTGGCGGGCGATGCTGTCCGGAGAAAAGTCGTCCAGGCCCTGGAAGTCCAGGTTCACCGGCAGGTCGTCGGCATTGTCTTCGAGCTTGTTGGAAACGGTGGTGGAGAGGGTCAGGCCCGCTTCCTTCATGACCGAACGGAAGTTGTTCTTGTCAACGGAAATGGCCTTGCGGTCTTCGATGGGGGTTTCTTCAGCATGGCCCTTGAAATCGCCAACCACGAACATTTTCAGCGGCAGCTCGGTTTCAGCCTGCTGGTCGCCGGTGGCGGGGACATACTTGATATTGATGCGCTCTTTAGGCGCGACAGAACCGTCTTTGGCAGACATGGCGTGCTCCCTGTGCAATTCATTTGCAGTGTCGTTCAATCCCTGAAGCCGGCCATCCTGGCAGGCAACGGCGCAAACTGTACACAGATGATCCGCTGTTCTCAAGCAGGCGCTGGCGAGAAATGACCTGAAATGTGCAGTCGGGCAAACTTTTGCCAGATTGCCCTGCCGCCCGCCATAACGCGCTTTCAGTCAATGACGGCGATTCACACCAGGGCTATACTCGGCCCACCCTCAGAGGAAAAAACCATTAAAACCAAGGAGCCAGACCATGAGTGACCTGAAAGCGAAATTCGATGACGCGGTAAACTACATCCAGTCCGCCGAAGGCGACTTCAAACCCTCCAACGAACTGAAGCTGGAGTTCTACGCACTGTACAAGCAAGCAACCGAAGGCGATGTTTCCGGCAAGCGCCCGGGCATGATGGACTTTGTTGGCCGTGCCAAGTACGACGCCTGGGAAAAGGTCAAAGGCACCTCCAGCGACGAAGCCATGCAGAAGTATATCGACAAGCTGGAAGCCCTGAAGTAACCGAGGCGAGCCCTGGGCCCGGAGCCCCCTGCTCCGGGCAGACAGCCCCTCGCCCGGTGGCTGCAGGTCTTTTTTGCACCATTCAAACGTTTGTCATATGATGCGCGCACCATAACAACAACAAGCTTTCCGGAAGAGTGCGTAACATGAATATTACCCAGGCGCTGGAGCAGTCACGGCCCGGCATGGTCGACGAAGTTCAGGCGGCCATTCGCAAACACCAGCTCAATCAACGTGCCGAACAAACCTACCTGCACTGGATCAGCCGCTTTGTGCTGTTTCACGATCTGACCGACCCCGACAACCTTGCCGAAGAAGAGCAAAGGCAGTTTCTGGCGTATCTGAGTGACAAGATGCAGTTGTCCCGGGCCCGGCTGAACCAGGCTACCCAGGCACTGACATTTTTCTACCGGGATGTGCTGGGCAAACCGGTGGCGCTGGAATCGGCGGCCTGACGGCTACCGGCGCTCGGTCATGTTGAGATTGAAGGTGTCGTAGGTGCGGTTCTCCGGTGGCCGGATCACATAGTTGTTGCTGTGGGTCTGGCCGGGAATCACCTTCGGGTTGCTGAAACGGATATCCACGGGAATTTCCGAGCGGCCCAGGTCAGTCCGGTCGTCCCTGGGCTGAAACGCCAGCGGGTCCAGGTAGAAGTCATCATCTTTTCCTGCCTGCACCGGCACACCGGCTGCCGGCGCCTCCAGGCCACCCTCGATCACCGTGTTCGCCAGGGCTTCCTCTTCGATGGCCCGGAACGGGATGGTGTCAATGGTTGAACGCTGCTCAGGTTCGAAAGCAGACTCCGCGCTCTGCGCCTGCACCACAGCCGGCACCAGCACCGTAATAGCCAGCACCATACCCGCCATAAGGGGCGGCCTTAGCCACGGTTGCTCTGTGCTCTGTCTGTTGCTGCTCATGGTATCTTCCTGAATCCTGGCTATCCGGTGCGGCACATCACTGATGACGCCCTGCGCACACTTAGTCTGTTCAGTTTATCGCCAACCCCGGGAGTTTTCCGGCAAGACTGGTCAAAGTGTGACCACCTTCACGTGTCCCTGCAGGCCATTCAGCAGTTGACCCGGATCCGCCCCGGCGATATGAATGGGCAAACTCTTTCACCTGACCTTTGAAGGCCTTATGGACACCAACGTTATTACCCCGGAAGGCTATGCCGAATTGCAGCAGGAACTGGACGAACTGTGGCGCAAGGAACGCCCGGAAGTGACCAGGAAGGTACAGTGGGCGGCCAGCCTGGGCGATCGTTCAGAGAACGCGGATTACCAGTACAACAAGAAGCGATTGCGCGAAATCGACCGGCGGGTGCGATTCCTGAGAAACCGGCTGTCGAAACTGCGGGTGGTGGAGTACAGCCCGGTGCAGGAAGGCAAGGCCTTCTTCGGCGCTTGGGTAACCCTGGTGGACGAGGACGACAACGAACTCACCTTCCGGATTGTCGGGCCGGACGAGATCTACGGCAAAAACAACTACGTCTCGGTGCATGCGCCGGTGGTCAAAGCCTGCCTCGGCAAAAGCGAAGGCGACGAAATCAGGGTGAGAACGCCGGAGTCGACCAAGCTGTGGGAAATCGATCGAATCTGTTACCAGCAGCCATAAAAAAACCCCGCGGGTAACGGGGTTAAGGCTAGCGCTGTGCTGGAGGGGGAGGCAGGCAACGGGTCACCCGCCTCCGCATCTACAGTACCCATTATCCTCACCTCTCATTACCTGCCTGTGGCCACGGAATTACCTTTTGGCAAGACATCACGCCCTTGGCTCCGGCCGGAAATTAGGTTGAACACTCTAGCGCCCGCCATTAGTTTGCAGGTAATTGACCCGATTTCCCTGTTAACGGAGACACACCGATGAACACCAAGAAGCTGCTGAACCTGGCACTGGAAGGCATTGATACCCTGGGCTTCCGCCTGGACGACATGGGCATTACCAGCAAACTCAACCGGCACAATATTGCCGCCTTTGTGATGGCAGAACAGAAACACCTGGAAGGGGAATGGGACAGCCTGCAGGCCAGGGTTGACCGTCGTCGCGCCCAGTTTGACCAGCTGGCACAGGCCGTCGAAAGCCGGGCCGACATCGTCATCGGACCGGTACTCAACCGGGTAAACCGGTTCCGCGCCAGCCAGTAAGCAGTCAGGCCTTGCCGGGTTCCGCCGTTGACGTTCGTTCATCAGCGGAATCCGCTGCAGGCTCCACCGTGGTGGCCTTGATCCGCTTTCGGACGCCGGTGAAGGCCGGCATGCGCACACTGACCGTAAGCCCCGGCGGCTCCTCGCCCGGATGGGTGTCGCTGAGCAGGATCTGGCCCTGGTGAATCTCGGCCACCGCACTGACCAGGCTCAGCCCCAAACCATTACCCGGCAATGACCGGCTCTTGCCGACCCGGTAAAAACGCTGGAACACCTGGTCTTTCTCGTCGTCCGGAATGCCGATACCGGAATCCCGCACTTCAAACACCGCCGCAGCACCTTCCCGGCGGACCGCCACCACGATACCACCATGCTCGGGGGTGTACTTGATGGCGTTATCAATCAGGTTGCTGACCATCTGGAACAACAGGTCGCGATCACCTTCAATCATCACCCCGGAGGCCATCTCCTGGGTAAAGGTCTGCTCCTTGTCTTCCGCCAGGGCTTCGTAAAGCTCGCAGGCATCACTGACCAGCTCATCCAGCGACACCACCTTCATATCGGCGGAATTACCCCGGGTTTCCAGCCGGGCAATCCGCAGCAGGGCGTTGAAAGTCGCCAGCAGTTGATCGGCTTCCGCAACCGCCCGGCCCACCTGTTCACGGGCCTCGTCGTTATCCACGGCAATCAGGGTGTTTTCCAGCTGGTTACGCAGGCGGGTCAGCGGAGTGCGAAGGTCGTGGGCGATGCTGTCCGATACATGCCGGATACCTTCCATCAGGTACACAATCCGGTCAAGCATCTGGTTCAGGTTTTCGGCCAGCTGGTCAAAGTCGTCTTCGGTACCCCGGGTGGGTATCCGCAACGACAGGTGCCCGTTCATGATCCGTCGCGATGTGTTGTTGATTACTTCAATGCGCCGGGTGGTACTTCGGCTCATCAGAAAACCACCCAGCAGGGCCAGGGCCAGGGTGATGCCCATGCCCCAGTTGATGGCGGTCTCGATCACCCGTTTCAGGCTGGTCAGCTCATCCACATCCCGGCCGACCAGCAGGCGCAGACCACCCTGGACATCAAAGATACGGGCCCGGGCCAGGCGTTCCGGCCCCTGCCAGCCCACGGTCGGGTTCAGGGTAAAGTTGATCCAGCCACTGTCGGAAGAGCGACTGCCTTCCGGCCAGGTTTCGATATTTCCGGCCAGTTTCAGGAAGTCATCTGTGGACAGCAGGTAGATGGACTTGGCGTTCGGATCCCGGGCGACACGCTCACGGATGATGGTAATGAGCCCGTTCACGCCACGCCCGCGATACTGTTCCGCCAGACCGGCGATTTCCGCCTCGATGGTCTCGTCGGTCTGGGCAGTCATAAAGCCGGCGGTGCGCCAGTAGATGAATGCCAGGAGCAGGAATACAGAGGTGGCAAACACCACCATATAAAGCAGTGCCAGTTGGAACGATGACGTTCTGAGCTGACTAAGCAGTTTCACGCAGCATGTATCCCGCACCCCGAACTGTCTGCAGCAAGGGTGTGTCGAATTCCTTGTCGATCTTGGCGCGCAGACGGCTGATGTGCACGTCGATTACGTTGGTCTGGGGGTCAAAGTGATAGTCCCAGACTTTTTCCAGCAACATGGTCCGGGTAACCACCTGGCCCGCGTTGCGCATCAGATATTCCAGCAAGCGGAATTCCCGGGGCTGGACATCGATATTATGGCCGGCGCGCTTCACGGTACGGGCCAGCAGGTCCATTTCCAGGTCTGCTACCTTCAGCACAGTTTCGGTTTCAGCCGCCTGCCGGTTACGGCGGATCAGCGACTCGATCCGGGCCAGCAACTCGGTGAACGAGAACGGCTTGGTAAGGTAATCATCGCCCCCGCCACGCAGGCCTTCCACCCGGTCATCCACATCACCCAGGGCACTGAGAATCAGCACAGGGGTCTGGTTGCCGGTGGCCCGCACGGTTTTGATGATGGATAGCCCATCCATGCCCGGCAGCATGCGGTCGACAATCATGATGTCGTATTCTTCACTGGCCGCCATCATCATGCCTTCCTTGCCGTCGGCCGCATGATCCACCACGAAGTCAGACTCCTTCAGCCCCTTCACCAGGTAACTTGCTACATCCTGATCGTCTTCGATTACCAGCGCTTTCACCGGTGACTCCTCCTGATAGCGGATTTGGTTGCTTACAAGGTTACGAATAACACCGGAACCCGGCCAGTTACGATCTTGTAAGAGGGTGTCGCCTATGACGACGGTCAACAACCGGGCCGGAACCAGCCCAGAGACGCCTCGGTTACAGCAGAAGGCCGATACTCGGCACTGACCCAGCCAGCGTAGCCCATCCTGTCGAGGGCAGCGAAAACATTCGAAAAGTTAATCTCGCCGGTACCGGGCTCGTTCCGTCCCGGATTATCGGCAAACTGAATATGGGCAATCCAGGGCAGCAGGCACTCCATGGAGCGAACCAGATCTCCCTCCATGACCTGCATGTGGTAGATGTCGTATTGCAGGCGCACGTTATCGGCATCCACCGCTTCAATCAGCTCCATCACCTTGCCGGTGGTATCCAGCAGGAAGCCGGGCATATCCACCCGGGAATTGATCGCCTCCAGGCACAGTGTCAGCCCCGCCTCGGCAAAGCGGTCCGCCGCATACTGAACATTCTCGACCAGCGTGCTCCAGGCCTCCTCCTCTGAAAGCTCCGCCGGCTTGAGCCCGGCCAGGCAATTGAGCCGGGTATTACCCAGCACCTTGGCATAGGCAATGCCCTGCTCGACACCAGCCCGGAATTCCTCAACGCGATCCGGCAAACAGGCAATTCCCCGCTCTCCCGAATGCCAGTCCCCCGGTGGCAGGTTGAACAGTACCTGGGTCAGCCCGTTCGCCTGCAACCTCTGCGCCAGCTCCTCTGCCGGCCACTCGTAGGGAAACAGGTACTCCACCGCCCTGAAACCCGAAGCTGCAGCACGCTCGAAACGCTCGAGAAACGGCACCTCGGTAAACAACATGGACAAATTCGCGGCAAAACGTGGCATCAGTGCCTCCTCAGTCCTTTGGCCCACGGCCCAGCGAGCCCAGCAAGGCCCCGTTCATATGCTCCAGGTCCAGCAACAAACCGCTGTGGTCCACATCGCTGTGGCCATTGGCCACCAGCGACAAATATTCGTTATGAGTCTGCTGCGCCAGCGGCAACGTCAGCCCCTCGGCCCGGGCCTCATCCAGGATCATACGCATATCCTTCAACTGAATCCGCGCCGGCGCCCCGGGGGCAAAGTCCCGGTCAATCATCCGTTGCCCGTGCAACTCCAGAATCCGGCTACCGGCAAAGCCGCCCAGCAACGCCTCCCGCACCGCCGCAGGATCCGCGCCACCCTTAGCCGCCAGCAACAAGGCTTCAGACACCGCACCAATGGTAATCCCCACAATCGCCTGATTCGCCAGCTTCGCCAACTGCCCGGCCCCCACCGGCCCGATCCGGGTACACTTGCCCAACGCCCCGAACACCGGCAACGCCCGCTCAACATCCGCCTCCGACCCCCCGGCCATAATACTCAACCGAGCCTCCGCAGCCCCCACCGTACCCCCGGAAACCGGCGCATCCACAAACCCGGCCCCACGCTCGCCAACCAGCCCCGCCAACTCACGGGCCAGCGACGGCTGCACCGAACTCATGTCAACCACCAGCGCCCCGGCCCTCAATGCCCCGATCGCGCCCTGATGCACCAGCACATCCTCAACCACCTGCCCGTTCTCCAGCATAGTGATCACCAAATCCGCGTCCGCCACCGCCTCGGCCGGCGTCGCCGCAATCGTAGCCTCCTCCCGGAATGGCTCACACTTGCTGGCTGTCCGGTTCCACAGGGTCATCGGAAAGCCTGCATCCAGCAGGTTACGGGTCATCGGCGCGCCCATCAGGCCAATACCGAGGAAAGCGATATGGGGAGAATTTGCATTCATTTTCGGGAATCCCACTCAAAAGTCCGAAGAAGGGATTGGGGTGGGCTTTCCAAAAATGTGCGGAGCCATGGATGGCGGAGCAGAAGCGCCACACGGATGTGCCGCAGGAGCGGTTTTTGGAAAGCCCACCCCAATCCCTTCCTCCCGGAGGTATGAATTGTCAAAGCCAGTACGGATTATACAAACAAAAACGCCACCAACCGCGAACGGTGGTGGCGTTTTCAAACCCCAAGGGCCAATGATCAGCTTCAGGCAACCTCGGCCATCTGCAACTTGATCTTCTTCATCGCATTCTTCTCAAGCTGCCGAATCCGCTCCGCAGACACACCATACTTGTCCGCCAGCTCATGCAACGTCGACTTGCTCTCGGTCAGCCAGCGCTCGCGAAGAATATCCTGACTGCGCTCATCCAGGTTTTCCATCGCCTGCATCAACCGGCCGTTGGAGTCCTCTGACCAGTCAGCATTCTCCAGCTGCACCGCCGGATCACTGCGGCGATCTTCCAGATAATACGCCGGCGCCTGGTAGGCACTGTCTTCATCGTCATCCATCGGACCGTCGAACGCGGTATCCTGGGATGCCAGACGACCTTCCATCTCGCGCACCACCCTGGGCTCTACCCCCAGGTCCTTCGCGACCGCCTGAAGCTCATCGTGGTTCAGCCACGCCAGCTTCTTCTTCTGGCTGCGCAGATTGAAGAACAGCTTGCGCTGGGCCTTGGTGGTGGCCACCTTCACAATGCGCCAGTTGCGCAGAATGAACTCGTGGATCTCTGCCTTGATCCAGTGCACCGCGAACGACACCAGCCGCACGCCATACTCCGGGTTGAAGCGCTTGACCGCCTTCATCAGGCCCACGTTACCTTCCTGGATCAGGTCAGCCTGAGCCAGGCCATAGCCTGAATAACTGCGGGCGATATGAATCACAAAGCGCAGGTGGGAGAGCACCAGATGACGGGCGGCTTCCACATCGCCATGGTAGTGAAGCCGTTCTGCCAGCTCCCGCTCCTCGTCAACTGAGAGAACCGGAATGCGACTCGCAGCCTGAATGTAAGACTCGAGATTCGCGCCCGGAACCAGTCTGTCAACCAGCTGTAAACTCGTACCCATGCAATAACCTCCGAACCTGACAGCCGTTAAATATAACAACTGAAACTTTGACCGCCAAGCACCTGATTAGTTCCCGAATTTCCCAGTAACACGTTAAAAATCATACATCTGGGGAATTCCTGAATGCCATTCCAGCGTCGATAACCGGTAACCAAGCTACGCTGGAACAAGCTGTATTTTCAATACGGTTTTCCCGTTATCCGGATCACCCTCCGGCAATATCGCCCGGTTCTATGTCATCCAGATGACGCTTCACTGCCACCCAGGCGCCAAGCCAGCCTAACACCATGGCTGTGATAATCAATGCCAGGGCGCCATCAAAGCCCGGGCCGTGAATCACAAACTCGCTCTGGTAAAGGCTCGCCAGCCGCTCGATGGGGCCGTTCAGCCACCATAGCGAAACCTGGATCAACACCCAGGCGACCACGCCGCCGCCCAAACCGAACCAGGCGCCAGTATAAAGAAAGGGCCGGCGTACGAAGGCATCGGTGCCTCCCACCAGCTTGGCCACGAGGATTTCATCCCGGCGGTTCTCGATGGAAAGCCGCACCGTGTTACCGATCACCAGGATCACCGCCGCACCCAGCAACAGCGCCAACGCCCAGACGGCCCTCGCCAGGATATCGGTAATGGCATTGAGCCGTTGCAGCCAGCCCAGATCTACCTGGACCCGCTCGACGGCATCCATGCCTTCCATAAAGGTCACCAGGGCCTGCACGCCGTCGGCAGAGCGGGCACTGTCTTCCGGCGTTACCAGCAGGGTGTGAGGCAACGGGTTGTCGCCCAGGAAATCCAGGGCATCATCCAGCCCGGACGACACCCGGAATTCAGCCAGGGCCTGGTCCCTGTCTACCATCTCTACCGACAACACCCGGCCATCACCGTCAATCTCGGAAGCCAGCTCCCGGGCCTGCTCCACCGGCACATCCAGTGACAGGTAGGCGGTAATCCGGGCACTGTTTTCCCAGCCGGCACTCACGCCCTGCAAACTACCCAGCAACAGCAACAGCGCCACCGGCAAAGCCAGGGCCACACCCATCACCATCCAGGTCATCATGCTGGCCACCGGACTGCGCCACAGCCGCTGGGCGGAATCTTTCGCCACCTTGCGGTGATGGTCCAGATAACTCCGGGCCTGGTTCGAGGCCGGTGAGCGGCCGCGGTTGGCGCCCCGGCGCTTCTCTGGCTTCTGGCGTGAGTCAGTAACCACTTACACCTCCGCTCAGGGGTGCATCTGCGCCGACAATCATCCGGCCATGGTCCAGGGTCAACCGGCGCTTGTTCATCTGGTCGATCAGGGCAATATCGTGGGTAGCAATCAGCACCGTAACGCCCACCTGACTGAACTCGGTGAACAGGTGCATGATGTCTGCCGACAGCTCCGGGTCCAGGTTACCGGTAGGCTCATCCGCCAGCAGCACCGGCGGCTTGTTCACCACGGCGCGGGCAATGCCCACCCGTTGCTGCTCACCGCCCGACAGCTGCATGGGGTTCATCTTTTCCTTGTTCAGCAGGCCCACCTTGTCCAGGGCCGCCCGCACCCGCCGGCCGATGTCATCCGGCGACGCACCCATCACTTCCAGCGGCATGGCTACGTTGTCGAACACCGTGCGATCAAACAGCAGCTGGTGGTTCTGGAACACCACGCCAATGTGCCGGCGAATGTAGGGAATCTGCCGCCGGGGCAGGCTGTTGAGCTTCTGGCCGCCCACGATCACCTCACCGGCGGTGGGACGCTCCATCACCATGATCAGCTTCAGCAAGGTACTCTTGCCGGCACCGGAGTGGCCGGTCAGAAAGGCCAGCTCGCCCCGGTCCAGGTGGAAATTCACCTGGCGCAGGGCAGTGTGGTCGCTGTCATAGCGCTTGGTTACCTGACGAAACTCGATCATCGGGGGCTTGGGCTCCGTGGCCGGTACTTCAGTCGTCGAACAGGGCGTCTACAAAGGTTTCTGCATCAAAGCTGCGCAGGTCTTCCGCCTGCTCGCCGACACCGATAAACCGGATAGGCAGCTGCAACTGGCGGGCAATGGCGAAAACGATACCACCCTTCGCCGTGCCGTCGAGCTTGGTCAGGGTAATGCCAGACACGCCCACCGCCTGCTGGAACACCTGGGCCTGGCTCAGGGCATTCTGGCCGGTGCCGGCATCCAGCACCAGCATCACTTCGTGGGGCGCGGAATCGTCCAGTTTTTTCATTACCCGGACCACCTTTTCCAGCTCGTGCATCAGGTTGTCCTTGTTCTGCAACCGGCCGGCAGTATCGGCGATCACGATATCGGTACCCCGGGACTGGGCAGACTGGATGGCATCGAAAATCACCGAGGCACTGTCGGCACCCGTGTGCTGGGCAATAACCGGAACATTGTTGCGCTCGCCCCATACCTGCAGCTGTTCCACAGCCGCGGCCCGGAAGGTGTCGCCAGCCGCCAGCATCACCGACTTACCTTCCGCCTGGAATTTCTTGGTGAGCTTGCCGATGGTGGTGGTCTTGCCAACACCGTTCACGCCCACCATCAGGATCACGTAGGGCTGTTTGCCGGTATCGATTTCCAGCGGCCTGGTCACATCCTTGAGCAGGCCGTGGAGCTCTTCCCTCAGGGCCTTGCGCAGGGCTTCGCCGTCTTTCAGCTGGTTGCGTTCCAGCTTGTCGGTCAGGGATTCGATGATTTCCGAAGTGGCCGTTACCCCCACGTCCGCCATCAGCAGGGTGGTTTCGATTTCCTCAAGCAGGTCTTCATCGATCTTCTTGCCAACGGTGAACAGGTCCGCCAGGCCGCCGGTCAGGCTGGCGCGGGTCTTGCCCAGGCCCTTTTTGATGCGCTCGAAGACGCTGAGCTGAGGCTCTGGCTCTGGCTCTGGCTCTGGCTCTGGCTCTGGCTCTGGCTCTGGCTCTGGCTCTGGCTCTGGCTCTGGCTCTGGCTCTGGCTCTGGAGCAGGCTCGACAGCCGGGGCAGCTTCTTCTACCGGTGCCGGCTCGGCAGGCACTTCGGGCGGTGCCTCCGGTGCGGCCTCAGCCACGGGAGCTTCCGGCGCCTGCTCAGGCTGTACTTCCCGTTCAGGTGCTTGCTCCGGGGCAACCGGTGCCGGGCCCTTGGCCACCTCCGGCTTGCGCTGGGGCACCTTCTCCGGGCGCGGGGCGCGCTTGCGGTTGCCGGCGATATCCAGCACAAAGAACAGGACAAGAAGGGCCAGGAGGCCGATTGAAATCCACTCTGCCGTCATAGTCTTACCATCTGTCTGAAAATGGGCGGGCGAAAAGAAAGCCGGTATTCTAGCAGACTGCCGGCACTAAGTGATGGGGGCTCCGATTATCCCCTGCTGCGGGCTTTCCGGTAACATATCGGCCCGAACCTGATCACCGTTTCACCCACCGGAGCAGCTCCATGGCCAAGCGCAGACCACCCCAACGCACACCCGCCCCGGGCGCCGCCAAGGCCGGCGGACAGGGCGAGTTGCGCATTATCGGTGGCGACTGGCGCAGCCGAAAGCTCCGCTTTCCGGATGCCGGCGGCGTGCGCCCCAGCCCGGCCCGAACCCGCGAAACCCTGTTCAACTGGCTGAATTTCCACCTGGCCGGCAGCGATTGCCTGGACCTGTTCGCCGGTTCTGGCGCGCTGGGCCTGGAAGCCTTGTCCCGGGGTGCCGCAAAGGCAACCCTGGTGGACCATACCCCGGCACTGGCTACAGCCCTGCGAGATAACCTGCGGCTGTTGAAGTCCGAAAACGGCGAAGTGGTCTGCCAGGACGTGGAAGGTTACCTGCGCAGCCCGAACCGACCGCCGTTCAACATTATCTTCATGGACCCCCCCTTCCGGCAGGGCTGGCTGGCGCGACTGCTGCCACTGATCGCCAATGGCCCCTGGGTGAAACCGGGTAGCTGGGTGTATGTGGAGCACGAAAGTGAACTGACCGGGCTATCGGTACCCGAAGGCTGGCAGTTGCACCGCCAGAAAACCGCCGGACAGGTAACCTATAACCTTTACCGGGTAGCGCCGGAAGCCGACCAGGACTAACCGGTCACCCACAAAAAAGCCGGGCGGGGGGAATCCCGTCCGGCTTTTTGCATCTGCGGCCAATCAGGCCATCGGGCGCAGTGAATAGGCCCGCAGGTGCGCCGCAAACTCTTCCAGGTAACGGATACCGCTGGTTTCAGCTTCCTTGCACCAGTCCATCAGCGCCTGCAGCTTGTCCTGGGGCTTGAGGCCCCGCTGGCGCCACAGGGCCTGGAGCTCGTGGCTCTTGTCGTAGATCAGCTTGAGCATTTCATGGCGTTCGAGCACCGAATCCAGCGTTTCTTTCTCGCGGGGATGGATCAGCGACACCTCCCGGGACAGCAAGCGCTTGAGCTTGCGGTAGCGGGGGCGGATTTCGTCGTCCATCAGGGACTTCTGCTGGCGCAGTACCGGCTCCATCACCCGCTTGCGATACTGGCGCATGATATCGAACCGGCTGTTGGTAATGGCCTGCACGGTTTCCACATCCATTTCCTTCTTGCCCGGCACATAGTGGGCAATGGGCCGGTAGCCCTTGGGCTTTACCAGGCCGAACAGCTGGAACAGGCGGATGTAACCCCAGCCAATGTCGATCTCATACCAGCGACGGGACAGCTTGGCGGAATTCGGATAGGTGTGGTGGTTGTTATGCAGTTCTTCACCGCCAATCAGGATACCCCAGGGGGAGATATTGCGGGCGTTGTCGGCACACTCGAAGTTGCGGTAACCCATGTAGTGGCCGATACCGTTAACCACACCGGCGGCCCAGAGCGGAATCCACATCATCTGCACGGCCCAGATCCAGATACCGTTAACCCCGAACAGCAGCAGGTTGATGACGGCCAGCAGGGCAATGCCACCCATTTTATAGGGGGTGTAGACCTTGCGTTCGATCCAGTCTTCCGGGGTACGCTGGCCGTAACGCTCCAGGTTTTCCGGGGTTGCCGACTGGGCGTAGAGCTCCGCACCTTCAAACAGAACCTTGCGAATACCCAGAACCACCGGGCTGTGAGGGTCTTCCTCGGTCTCGCACTTGGCGTGGTGCTTGCGATGGATAGCAGTCCATTCCTTGGTATTCTGGGCCGTGGTCAGCCACAACCAGAAACGGAAAAAATGCTTAAGCACCGGATGCAGGTCCAGCGCGTTGTGGGCCGAGTGGCGGTGCAGATACAGGGTTACACTGACGATGGTGATGTGCGTCATCACCAGGGTAACAGCGATCAGCTGCCACGCGGAGAGGTCCAGGAGACCGTTAAACCACATAAAATATCCTCAAAAATCAATCAACTTCGACAAGGCGATACTGCGGAGGTTTTCGCTGGTACTCGAAGGGGAAGTTACCTCGTCACTTTAGCGTACACTTGTACGCAACAACAACCGGGTTTGGCGCCATTTTTGTTACTGATTACACTTGGCGGCCGAGAAACCTGTTATCCGCGGAGGCCCCGTGCCTGAGTTACCGGAAGTTGAAACCACCCGCCAGGGCATTGCACCCCATTGTGAAGGCCAGACTGTGACCAGGGTATTAATCCGCAACCCCAGCCTGCGCTGGCCCGTACCGGATGACCTGCCCGAGAAACTGTTAAACCAGGTTATCCGGGCAGTGGACCGCCGGGCCAAGTATCTGTTCCTGCACCTGGATGCCGGCACCGTGATTGTCCACCTGGGCATGTCCGGCAGCCTGCGGGTGATTACCGACGACAGCCCCGCCGCCACCCACGACCACGTGGAGATTGCCCTGGGCAACGGCCGCACCCTGCGCTTCAACGACCCCCGCCGCTTCGGCTGCTGGCTCTGGGCCGATGACTGCTCCGAACACCCGCTGATCCGGGACCTGGGGCCGGAGCCGCTGTCAGATGCATTCAACGGGCCCTGGTTGTTCCGGCTGTCCCGCGGCAAGCAAACGCCCATCAAGTCTTTCATTATGGATAACCACATTGTGGTCGGCGTGGGCAATATCTACGCCAATGAAGCCCTGTTCAAAGCCGGCATCCACCCGAAACGGAAAGCCGGCCGTATCTCCCTGGACCGCTACCACAAACTGGCTGAAGCCATTCGTGAAACCCTGAGCGCAGCCATTCTGATGGGCGGCACCACCCTGCGCGACTTCGTGAACAGCGACGGCAAACCGGGCTACTTTGCCCAGTCCCTGCTGGTGTACGGTCGCGGCGGCAACCCCTGCCCCGAATGTGCCACCACCCTGAAAGAGATCCGCATGAACAACCGCAGTACCGTCTATTGCCCCCGCTGCCAGCGCTAGCCAACCGCCAGAGTTGCCAACCGGATATCGAAAAATCGTTTGAAATTGGGGCAATATGATTCATAGTTAACAGAGTATTAACAGGAGAGAATAACGATGACCCGCAAGATTTCCCGCACCCTGATGGCCACGGTTGCAGCCTGTCTGCTCGCCTTTTCTTCTCTGGGCCATGCCAGGGCGATTGACGAAAGCCCGTCGGCGCTGGCCATGACCACCGACGCCGTGCTTCTGCGCCCGGTTCTGCTGGCCACCACCATCGTGGGCAGCGCGGTGTATCTGGTGTCTCTGCCGTTCTCTGCCCTGGGCGGTAATGCCGGTGAAGCTGGCGAGGTACTGGTTGTCGGCCCGGCCAAGGCTACCTTTGTACGCTGCCTGGGCTGCTCCCGCAGTGGCCGCAAGGCGGAAACCGTGGAGCAGTCCGAAGACTGATCCCGGGCATTCGTCCGTAGAATCCCGGCTTGCCAGAGGCCGGAAACTGAGGCAGCCTGAAGCAAATTCTTCAGGCTGTTTTTGTTTATGGTGGATTGGTCAACCCTCGATACCGTGTTCCTGGATATGGACGGAACACTGCTGGATCTGCACTTCGACTCGCACTTCTGGCTCGAACACCTGCCCCGGCGCTATGCCGAACAGTACGACCTGCACCCGCAACAGGCCAAAGACCAGCTGCTGGCCATGATCATGGCCGAGCGCGGTTCCCTCAACTGGTATTGCACCGACTACTGGAGCGAACGGCTGTCGGTTGATATCAACCAGCTGAAATCGGAGGTCAGTGACCGCATCGGCTACCGTCCCCACGTGCCGGATTTTCTCGCCTCCCTGCGCAAGGCCGGCCTGCACTCGGTGATCGTTACCAACTGCCACCCGGATCCCCTGGCACTGAAACTCAGCCGCACCGGACTGGACCGCCACGTGGATGCCATCGTATCCAGCCATGAACTGGGCAAACCCAAGGAAGACCGGGCGTTCTGGAGCGACCTGGCCAGGCGGGTTCCCTACCGCCAGGAGCGCACCCTGATGGTGGACGACAGCTTCCCGGTACTGGAAAGTGCCCGGGATGCCGGTATCGGCCAGTGCCTCGCGATCCTGGCACCGGACAGCACCCAGGCCCCGGCGACCAGGCACCCGGAAATACCGGGCATCCGTCACTTCGACGAGGTCCTGCCAACGCTGCAAGCCCGCCCGCCACTGCCATCGCAATGACAGGCCGGTTATAATCCGCACAGTTATCCATAGGTCAGGACAACCTGGCCTGCCAGGTGGGGAGATATGGCAGCAACAAACACCGAAGACCCGAAAGTAAGGCTCGACAAGTGGCTCTGGGCCGCGCGCTTCTACAAAACCCGCGCGCTGGCAAAGGAAGCCATTGAGGGCGGCAAGGTGCACTACAACAGCCAGCGCACCAAGCCCGGCAAGATTGTGGAAACCGGCGCCAAGGTCTCCCTGCGCTTGGGCTGGCAGGAAAAAATTGTGGTGGTGGACGACATCAGTGACCGGCGCCGGGGCGCACCGGAAGCGCAGAAGCTGTACCACGAAACCGACGACAGCGTAAAAAAACGCGAAGACCTGGCCTGGCAGCGTAAGACCATGCAGGCCGCCCAGCTGCCACCGGCCCGGCGCCCGAGCAAGAAAGACCGCCGGGATATCCAGCGTTTCCGGGACCAGAACGGCCTTTAGAACCGGCTCGCCCAGCCTGGCTTCAGGCACTGCACCGCAACTTACATCCTTACAGGCATCACCAGTGAATCAACAGACAGTTTCAGGAGACATCATGGCTTCCCAGGATCAGTTCCAGCGTTTTATCTTCGAGCACAGCCAGGTGCGGGGAGCCTGGGTACAACTGGGCGACAGCTTCCGTGAAATCATCAACCAGGCCCCCTACCCGGATTCCGTACGCCAGCTGCTGGGCGAATCCCTGGTAGCCAGCGTATTAATGAGCAGCACCCTGAAGTTCGAGGGCACCCTGTCACTGCAGGCAGCCGGTGAAGGCGCCCTGCGCACCCTGATGGCCGAATGCAGCCACGACCGCAAGATCCGCGGCCTGGCCCGCTTTGACGAACAGGCCATGAGCGGCGAGACCCTGCACGAGCTGCTGGGCCAGAGCCGGATGGCAATTACCATTACCCCGGAAAAGGGCCAGCGCTACCAGGGCGTGGTCCCCCGAGAAGCAGACAACCTGGCCGGCTGCCTGGAAGAATACTTCGAGCGCTCCGAGCAGATTGCCACCAGCCTGTTCCTGTTTGCCGATGGCGATACCGCTGCCGGCCTGCTGCTGCAGCGCCTTCCCGGCCACACCGAGGAAGACGATGACCTGTGGAACCGGGTAAACCACCTGGCGCGCACCGTAGAAGCGGAAGAGCTGCTGAAACTGGACAGTGAAACCCTGCTGCACCGCCTGTTCCACGAAGAAACCGTGCGCCTGTACGAGCCGGAGCCGGTGGAGTTCCGCTGCAGCTGTTCCCGCGAACGCACCCTGGCGGCGCTCGAATCGATCGGCAAGGAAGAGTGCTACAGCATTCTCGACGAACAGGGCAGCATCGACATGGACTGCCAGTTCTGCCACGCAAACTATCGCTTCAATAGAAATGACATTGATCACCTTTTCACCGGTCATACGCTACACTGACAACTCTTTAACATTGCACGGAAGCCGCCAGTGGCGCGGCTTTCAGGGCAGTCGTTTTTTATCGGCGTCTCTGGCATAATAGCGCGCCTGAATTGACCCGATTGTTCAGAATTCCGCCAGTGTTCGGGGGCAAGGACTGGGCAATCACGAAGACATCCCGAGGGCGAGGTCGAAGTGAGCAACACTTATAGTGATCTGAGTACAGCAAGACTGGTTGAAGTAGCACTGGCACGGCAGGAAGGCCAGCTTGCGGCAAACGGTTCCCTGGTGGTTACCACCGGCGAGCGCACCGGCCGGTCTCCCATGGACCGTTTTATCGTTGAGGAACCCAGCACCTCCGACGACATCCACTGGGGCCCGATCAACCGCCCGTTCGACGCCGACAAGTTCGACGCCCTGTGGGACCGTGTTGAAGCCTACATCGCTGAAAAAGACCAGTTTGTCTCTCACGTACACGTTGGCTCTGACCCCGAGCACTACCTGCCGGTGAAAATGACCACCGAAACCGCCTGGCAGAACCTGTTCGGCCGTAACCTGTTCATCCGCCCGGACGCCTACAACCCGGCCGACAAGCAGGAATGGCAGATCCTCAACGCCGCCAACTTCGAGTGCGTGCCCGAGCGTGACGGCACCAACTCCAACGGCTGCGTTATCCTCAACTTTGCCAAGCGCAAGGTCCTGCTGGCCGGTATGCACTACGCCGGTGAGATGAAGAAAGCCATGTTCTCTGTGCAGAACTTCCTGCTGCCGGAGAAAGACGTACTGCCGATGCACTGCTCCGCCAACGTGAGCGAAACCGGCGAAACCTGCCTGTTCTTCGGCCTGTCCGGCACCGGCAAGACCACCCTGTCTGCCGATCCGCACCGCTACCTGATCGGTGATGACGAGCACGGCTGGGGCCCCGGCACTGTCTTCAACATCGAAGGCGGTTGCTACGCCAAGTGCATCGACCTGAGCCAGAAGAACGAGCCGATCATCTGGGACGCCATCCGTTTCGGCGCCATCGTCGAGAACGTGATGATCGACCCGGAAACCCGCGAGCCGGATTACACCGACGTCTCCCTGACCGAAAACTCCCGCTGTGCCTACCCGCTGGAGCACGTCGAGAAGCGCGTGATCGAGAACCGTGCCGGTGAGCCGTCGCACATCATCTTCCTGACCTGCGACATGACCGGCGTTCTGCCTCCGGTATCGGTACTGAGCCGCGAAGCCGCTGCGTACCACTTCCTGAGTGGTTACACCGCGCTGGTGGGCTCCACCGAAATGGGCTCTTCCTCCAAGCTCAAGTCCACCTTCTCTACCTGCTTCGGCGCACCCTTCTTCCCGCGCCCGGCCGGCGTTTACGCCGAGCTGCTGATGAAGCGTATTGACGAGTTCGGCAGCAAGGTATTCCTGGTCAACACCGGCTGGACCGGCGGTCCTTACGGTGAAGGCAAGCGCTTCAGCATCCCGACCACCCGTGCCATCATCGCTGCCATCCAGAACGGCGACCTGGACGACGTGGAAACCGAGCACCTGGACGACCTGAACCTGGACGTGCCCAGGCACATCCCGGGTGTCGAGACCGAACTGCTGAACCCGCGCAATACCTGGACCAGCCCGGAGTACTACGACGGCAAGGCCCAGGAGCTGATTGGCCAGTTCGTAGAGAACTTCAAGAAGTTCGACGTGGCAGACACCATCGTCGAAGCCGGCCCGAAACTCGCCTGAGTGTCACCGGCCTGAAAAAAAAGCGCCCTGCGAAAGCACGGCGCTTTTTTTGTATCGGTGGTTTTTGAGCGAGGCCGCCGGAAGCGGCCTCCATGCTCAGTTCGCGTAGAACAGCAGCGGCACAAACGCCACCAGTACCAGCGAGATACCCATGGCAATCAGCGGCATGATGATGCGCTCATGGCGCTGGTAGAAAGTACCGCCTTCCTGCTGCGCCGCCAGCACTTCCGCTTCGCCCACCACCTGCCGGGTGAGCAGGTGGTTCAGGGCCACCGGCGGGCTCAGGTAACCCAGCTCGAACGCCACCAGGGTCACCATCCAGAAGTGCACCGGATGAATACCACTGGAGTAGGCAATGGTTGCCACCGTGGCGGTCACCAGGATCACGGCACCGAAGGCATCCATGATCATGCCCAGAATCACCAGGATCACCACCATCAGCAACATCGCAGACCAGGCACTGTCGAACGCCTGCGGGAAGGCTTCCATGATGTGGGAGCGTTCGATCACCCCGCCAATACTCACGGACAGCCCCAGCAACAACAGCAGGGCACCGATCTCGGCGGTGGTGTCGTTGGTGGCTCCCCGAATGCTGGTTTCCAGGCCCTGGTAATCCGTGTCGCCGGCTGTATCGTCCTGCCGGCGTTTGCGACTGAAGTGCTCGTACACCAGGATGGCCAGCATGATCACCGGCAGCAGGCGTGGTGCGGAGAATTCATCCATCTTCACATCCAGCGCCAGGCGATAGAACAGCACCACGGCAATGATCACCAGCACATAGGGTACCAGCGGCCGCAAGGCCAGCACCGAGGCCGGCATGGCATCGGTCACCGGGGCCAGGTTGAACTGGCTCTGGCGGTTCACCGTAACCGCCACCAGGCTGAACATGGTCGCCGTCAGCACAAACACCCAGATGCCCCAGCCGAAGAGTTCGTCGGTGGTCACTTCCCGGTTCAGGTAGGCAATCACCACCACCAGCAGGCAGGGGCGCAGCACCACACCCAGGGAGCCGGACATCGCCGTGGCCGCCAGCGCCAGGTGGCGCCGGGCACCGGCCGCCCGCAGCTCGCTGTAGATCACCGCACCGGCGGCGATCACGAAAATGCCCGAGGCACCGGTATAGGCCGTGGGCACTGCTGCCACCAGCACGGCAACGACGGCCAGCAGCTCCGGCGGCATGCGCCAGGGCCGGAACACGTTGAACACCAGTGTCGCCAGCCGGGTCTGCTTGAGCATCATGCCCACCCAAACGTACAACCCCACGTTCAGGAACATGTCGGCCAGCTCCATCATCTTGCCCAGGTAAATACCGATGCCCGAGGAGTGGCCAATCATCGCGAAATAAGTGCCGGAAATCAGGCACATCACTGTGTAGAGCGGTACCGACAGGAAGGCCTGGCCCAGGCTGCCGCCGGCAGACAGGCCATCCGGCACCCGGAACAGACGGTACAGGCTGGCCAGGGTGAGACAGCCAAAGCCGATGATCCAGAAGTTGTGCAGCAACAACTCCTCGCCCGACACTGCGGTACTGCTGGCCAGGGTGGATTGCCGGAAAATCAGGCTGGAACCCAGCAACATGGCATTGGCGATGGTTTGCAGGGTCAGGGAGACGGTGTAGTCAAGGCGGGTTTCCATGGCCCGCATCGCAATATGGTGGCGGGTCAGGGTTGCGGTGACGGCACAGAGCATCACCAGGATCACCAGTATGTAGCGCTGGGCACTGAGCCCGAAGGCAATCAGGTCGGCCACGAACAGCTCAACGGCGCGGTAGGCCTTTACCCCGGCAGTCAGCTGGCCCTGCAAGGACTCATAGCTGGCGTGGGCCGAGCGGCAATCCGCTACCGAACGCTCAATCGCCAGGCGCACATCGGCCGGGTCTTTTTCTACGGTGCCCAGCAGGGCGGCCATGGGATCATCCGCCGGGGCTTCCCTGGCCATTTCCTCGGCCACCGCGGCCTCGATATCCCGGTTGGCATCACACTCCGGCTTGGCCGGATCCATCCGGAGCTTGTAGTAGCCGCTCCAGAGCTGCTCCCCGCCCCGGAGCATCTGGTTGTGAATATCACTGCTGGTGGAGAACAGCACCACTGCCAGCAGCAACAGGCAAGCCGGCAAGGAGGAAAACCATTCCAGCCCGGTACGACGAAAACCACTCGGGGCCATAACTACCTACTCCGGGAATTGGGGGTTACAACAGATCATCCAGATCCATGGTTTCGGTCGGCGCCTGCTGGTCATCCCAGAAGCTGCCGAACTGCCCCATCGGGGTACGGTGGCCGGTATTTTCTACCCAGAGCCGGTCAGACATAGCCACCAGCATGTTGGTGGTCATGGCATCGACAAAGCGCCACTCCTCGTTGGCGTCGTCGTTTTTCAGGGACTCGGCGTGGTCACGGATAACCGCCTTCACCAGGGCTTCGTCGCCCTTGTTGCCCGCAGCAATGGCCTGGAACACGTGGCCAAGGCGCACGCCGGCCTGCTTGCCCTGTTCGCTGGCAATGGCCAGTCGCTCCAGCGGAACTTCACCCTCGGGTCTGGTCCCGGGAATCATGGCCCAGACAGTTGCCCTCAGGCCCATGGGGGCACCCCACCACTTCTTGTTATCCAGGCACTGGGTAGCCCGCCCCACCACAGAGCCGATGTTGAAGGGCACGCCGATTGAAGAAGTAGCCTGGATCTGGGCATTCAGGGCCTGCAGTCCGGACAGCAAGCCGGCCATGTAGATGAATTCGTCCATGTCATCGTCAAAATCCGGGCACTCGGTTTCTTCCGGGTTTCCATAGTAGGCGTTGTGGTGCTGCCAGGCTCGGTGATAGCGCTTGGCCGCGAGGGTATGGGCGCGCTTCTGGCGGATAAAGGCATCTTCAGCGGCCGTTCCATCCATGCCGTGCATGGCTGCAAGGCCTGCCAGCTCATGCTCCATGGCCTGCTCTTCGGCGCAGCTGCCGGACGACAGATACAGCATCACCGCCAGCTGGTCCGGCTCGCTGGTCACCCGGCCGAACGACATCAGCAGCGGCGCCGTGGCCTCGCTCATGGCACAGCCCATGGCCAGGTCTTCAGATTCCATCAGGTAGGGCACGGTATGGTTCCGGGAAAACCCCTGCATTACATCGCCGGTGGTCTTGTAGATCATGTGGTTCACCACGCCACAGCCACTCAGGGCGACGCTGGCCGCAACCGCTGCAGCAAAGCCGCGCAGGCGTTTGCCACAGGCCAGGGAGGTCCGGAAGTCTTTCATAACATTCGTGTCCTTTTTTATTTTTTCGAACATATCGTTACACGCCGGGGTTTGCACATTGGCCCCGAAGCCACTATAGATTGCTTCAACCGCCGGCACGGTCGGCGGTCTGGAGCAAAAAACAACAAACAGAACCAAGAACAGGAGTTTTCGATGCGTAAACCTGAACTAGCTGCCGCGATTGCCGACCAGACCGGCCTTACCCGCGAAAAAGCCAGCGACGTTATCAGTGCCTTTACCAACCAGATTTCCGCCGCCACAGCCAAGGGTGATGACGTTACCCTGATCGGCTTCGGCACTTTCAATGTCCGCAAGCGGGAAGCCCGCACCGGCCGCAACCCGCAGACCGGAGCCAGCATTGAAATTCCGGCCAGCAAGACCGTTGGCTTCAAGGCCGGCAAAGCCCTGAAAGACGCCATCCGCTGACCGGCAAGGCCCGCAGCTATGCGGGCCTGTTACCTTCCCTGCCCTGGCTGATCAGGACGCACATTCCGAACGGGCACCGTCTACCCGGCACCGGATCGCCTTCATCAACTTGATCGCACGCTCGTCATACACTCCGTCTTCCAGCAGCGACAAGCGAACCTGGCGCAGCATCTTGTCGTACTCGGCTACGTCTTTTGCCGGCGGGTGCATCCATACGTTATCCGGAATACCGGACTCGGCTTCGGCGATGATCGCGTAGGCTTCATCCAGCCGCTTGATGGCCTGGTCCCGCACCATCTGGCCCGCTTCATCCGGGAACCGGTCCCGGTGGATGATCACCTGGAAGTTCATATACGCCAGCGCATACTTGAACACGCCGCCCTTTTCACCCACGCCCTTATACAGTTCCAGGGGCTGGTAAGCCACGGCCGGGGCATAGGCCAGGTCGACGCTGCCGTTATTGAATTTGCCGGCAAAGTTGGCGGAGTTCGAGCCCACCACGGAAGCACCTACGTGGCGCACCATGCGCACAGACGCGGAGTCATAGTCCAAGGTGGCGATTCGCTTGCCCTGCAGCTTCTCTACTGAATCGACGTTGCGGTCACGGGTGTGCAGGTAAATGGCACCACCGGGGAACACGCCAGCCACTTCGTAGGGACCATCCACCAGGAAGGGGCGCGCCTTGGGCTGGCTCAGGGTGTTGTACAGCAGGCGCATTTCCTCTTCGCCCGGCACGGCACCCATAGCTTCAAGGCTGCCGGTGAACTTGTTGAACTCCCGGGCGCGGGTGCCGGTGAGCAGCACGGCATCGCACTGGCCGGCCTTGAAATCCTCGGCCGCTACCTTTTCATCGGTGTAGGCGCGCAGGTCAAGCTTGATGCCCTGTTGCAGGGCAACCGGCTGAAACTCCTTGGTAATGGCAAACAGGGGGCCATTGGCACCCACCGGGTCAAACACACAGAAACTGCGTTCGATAATCTCGGACTGGGCATGGGCAAGGGTCGGGACAAGGGCGGGAACAACAAGGCTGGCGCTCAGGGCAGCAGCCGCCACCACCCGGCGGGAAAGACTGGATAACTTCACGGGTTCACTCCTGATTATTATTCTCTGGCGCGCGCTGCAGTCAGGCAGCCGCAGCTCGTGTCCTGGGACAACCATAAGGGGTCACCCCATAGGATACGTTGGCTCGGGTGCCTGTTATCAAGGGTTTTTCAGCAACAGGAAGGATTCTGTGACAGTGTCGACAGAGGCCGGACAACCTCTGCCGCACTTTCAGGACAGGCGGGTCAGGCCGGGTCGGCCCAGGCTGTTCTACCGGCCACCAGCGTGAGCCGGACCCGGCCAGGCAATTCGCGGTCCAGTACCGGCGCGTGCCGGCCGGCGGAGACCAGGGTCTGCACTGACGGCTGCCAGGACTGCTCCGGCGCGAACACGCACAGGTCTGCCGCCTCACCTTCCGCCAGCCGCGCGTTTCGACCCAGCACCGAGGCCGGGCCGGCGGTCAGCGCGCTCAGCAGCCGGGCGCGCTCCAGCTCGCCCCGGGCGACCAGTTCCAGGCCCAGCGACAGCACGCTTTCGATGCTGGACAGTCCCGGCTCGGTAGCCGGCAGCGGTGCCTGCTTGGCAGCGCTGTCGTGGGGCTGGTGCTGGCTGACAATGGCATCAATCACGCCATCCCGAACACCGGCCACCAGCGCCTGCCGGTCGGCTTCGGAGCGCAGCGGCGGGCGCACGTGGAAACGGCTGTCAAAACCGGCCAGGGCCTCTTCAGTGAAACACAACTGGTGCATGGCCACGTCGGCCGTGACCTGAATCCCGCGCTTGCGGGCATCCGCCAGCATTTGCACACTCCGGCCCGAGGACAGCTGGCTCAGGTGCAGTTTCACACCGGTTTCTTCCGCCAGCAGCAGCATTTCCATCACCGCCGCGGTTTCCGCCACTTCCGGAATACCCAACAGACCCAGGCGGGTAGCCACCTGGCCATCGTGGGAATAACCATCAGCCGCCAGGGCCTGGTTTTCCGGGCTGAACATCACGGTCAGGCCGAAGGTCTGGGCATAGGCCATGCAACGGCGCAGGATCCGGGCATTGCGCACACCCCGGGAACCATTGCCCACCGCCACACAACCGGCATTTTTCAGGCCCGCCATGTCACTCAGCATTTCACCGTCGAGGCCCCGGGTGATGGCGCCCACCGGCAGTACCCGGACCGAGCCGCGCGAGTCTGCGCCTTCGCGGATCAGGTGGGTTACCGCACTGGAGTCGTTAACCGGCGAGGTTTCCGGCGAGGCGCATACGGTGGTGAATCCGCCGTGGGCGGCGGCCCGGGTTTCCGAAGCAATATTGCCTTTCTGCCCATTACCCGGCTCGCGCAGGTTGCAGCTCAGGTCGATAAAGCCCGGCGAGATCACGCAACCACTGGCATCAAGGGTCTGAGCAGCCTCCGCAGGGATGGCGGCCTCACCGATTGCGGCAATTTCGCCTCCGCGGATCAGCAGGCCTGGGTTCTCGATTTCCTTTCCAGTGCCGTCAAACAGGGTGCCACCGGTAATTTTCAGACTATCATTCTGCTGGTGGCTCATGCCCGGGCTCCCTCGTGATCACTGTGTTTCTGCTGCCGTTCGGCCACCTGGCCGCCCATGGCCATGGACATCACCGCCATGCGGATGGCGATACCGTTGGTCACCTGGTTGAGGATGACCGATTGCGGGCCGTCGGCCACCGCTGATTCAATCTCGACGCCCCGGTTGATGGGCCCCGGGTGCATCACAATGCAGTCCGGATTTGCCAGTGCAAGCTTGTCCTGGTTCAGTCCGTATAGCCGGTAGAACTCCCGCTCGCTGGGCAGCAGCGCCCCTTCCATACGTTCTTTCTGCAGCCGCAGCATGATCACCACGTCCAGGTCCTGCATGCCCCGGGCCATGTCGTATTCCACGGTGCAGCCCAGGTCTTCCACGTCTCTGGGCAGCAGGGTGCCCGGTGCAATCACCCGCACTTCCCCGGCGCCCAGTACGTTCAGGGCACGGATCTGGGAACGGGCCACCCGGGAGTGCAGCACATCGCCAACGATGGCCACTTTCAGGCCTTCGAAGCTGCCCTTGTGCTGGCGAATGGTCAGCATGTCGAGCATGGCCTGGGTCGGATGGGCATGGCGGCCGTCGCCGGCGTTGATGATGGCCACGCCCGGGGTCACGCTTTCGGCAATAAAGTGCGGCGCGCCGCTCTGGGAATGGCGCACCACAAACATGTCGCTGGCCATGGCTTCCAGGTTGAGCAGGGTGTCAGACAGGGACTCGCCCTTGGAGGTGGCGGAGGTATTGATATCCAGGTTCAGCACGTCGGCGGACAACCGCTTGGCCGCCAGCTCGAAGGTGCTGCGGGTGCGGGTACTGGATTCGAAAAACAGGTTAACCACCGTGCGGCCCCGCAGCAGGGGTACTTTCTTGATCCGCCGCTCGCCTACTTCGATGAACGAGTCGGCGGTGTCGAGGATGTCCGTAAGCAGCTCGCGGCCCAGGCCATCCAGGGTGAGGAAATGCCGCAACTGACCGTCCCGGGTCAGCTGCAAGTGGTTCGGGGAGGGGTCGTTCGCGGTCATGGCTCGCCTGTTGTCTGGTGGGGAGTATTACTGCCCGGTTTCCTGGAATTCAATGCGCAGCGGATCAGGGCCGCGCAGTTTTACTCGCTGATGGGCGTCCAGCGCAAGTGCCTTTCCGGTGACATCCGGCTGCACCGGCAATTCCCGGGCGCCCAGGTCAATCAGTGTGGCCAGTATGATACTTGCCGGACGGCCGTAATCGAAGATCTCGTTCATGGCTGCCCGTATGGTTCGACCACTCATGATCACGTCATCAATCAGGATGATGTCGCGGCCTTCGGTATCGAAAGGCAGGCTGGAAGGCGCTACCTTGGGGTTCAGGCCAATGCGGCTGAAATCGTCCCGGTAGAAGGAAATATCCAGCTCGCCATAGGGCTCGGCCAGGCCCAGGCGCTTGCTCATCACATCCGCCAGCCACACGCCGCCGGTACGGATGCCGATCAGCGCCGGGTTGTCGACGCCACGATCTGCCAGAATCCGGCGCAGGCCGGTTTCCAGTTCATCCAGCAGCTGGTTGATATCAAGCAATGCGGTCATTGATGCCTCGTCAGTCAGGTTTGCCGGTCTGCTCCCGGCACCAGGTTTCCAGAATCAGTACGGCGGCCCGGTCGTCCACCCCGTGGCGGCCGAAATCCCGGCTGCCGCCGGCGGCCATCACATCGCCCTTGGCTTCGAAACTGGTCAGCCGCTCATCGACCATCTCTACCGGCACATGGTAGCGGCCGTGCAGGCGCTTGCCGAACTTGCGGGCCCGGGCACACATGTCGTTCTCGGTGTCGTCCATATTCAAAGGCAGGCCCACCACCACGATATCCGGCTGCCATTCCGCCAGCAGTTTCTCGACCTGCTGCCAGTCCGGAATGCCGTCACGGGCCGGGATCATGGCCAGCGGCTGGCCGGTGCCAAGCAGCTCCTGGCCGCTTGCCACACCAATGCGACGGGTGCCGAAGTCAAACGCCAGGATTCTGCGGTTACCGGTCTCAGGCATGGCCCACCGAATCGCTGAGCTGGTTCAGGTCTATGCCGATCAGTTTCAACACCGCCTCGTAACGTTTTTCCACCGGGGTGCGGAACAGGATGTCGGTGCTGGCCGGGCAGGTCAGCCAGGCATTGCTGCCCAGCTCTTCCTCCAGCTGGCCTTCACCCCAGCCGGAATAACCCAGCGCCACCAGAAACTCTTCCGGCCCTTCGTTGCGGCCGATGCCTTCCAGGATGTCCCGGGAGGTGGTCAGCAGTACGTCGTCCGTCACCGTGGCGGTGTTCTGCCAGTGCTGCCCGGGAGAGTGCAGTACAAAGCCTCGCTCCGGCTGCACCGGGCCACCGGTAAATACCGGCAGGTCCAGCTCGCCACCGTGCATATCGAGCTGTTCAAGGATTTCACCCAGGTGAATGCCCAAGGGCTGGTTGATCATCAACCCGAGCGCACCCTCGGAGGAATGCTCGCACAGGTAGATCACGCCCCCGTGAAAATTGGGATCGGCCAGCCACGGCGACGCCACCAGGAAATGGTGCCGCAAACTTGCCTTGGTTTCCGTGCCGGTTGTCATCCGGATGTCAGCCCCCGCCTCTGGAACGACCAGGTTCGTATGATTTCCAGTTCGTCGACCTGCTCGCGCATGTCTTCCGGGAAGGGCGCAAACGGCGCTGCCATGCGCACAATCCGGATGGCGGCATCATCGAGTACCGTGCTGCCGGACGACTGGAGAATCGCCACTTGCTTGATTGTGCCATCTTTGCGCAGAGAAACCAGCATCCGCAGGTCACCATAAAGGCCGGAACGGCGCGCTTCGTTGGGATAATTCATGTTGCCGACCCGGGTCACCTTGCTGACCCAGTTCTGCACGTACCAGGCGTTATCCGACTTGAGCGTGGACGCCGCAGTTACCCGCATGACCCTGGGGCGCCGGGCATAGGCCTGCTGCTGGGCGTCGAAGCGGGCTTCCAGGCTGGCAATTTCCAGGCTGCGCTCCATCAGGCTTTTGCGCTCGGCCCGGGGCAGCGGCTCCGGTTCTTCCCGGGTTTCCGGCTGCCGGACCTGCTGGCGGGCCTTGCTTTCGGTCTGCACCAGGGCCCGCTCTTCCTGCGGATTGGGCTCTGCCGTGGTTGCCGGCTCCGGCTGGATTTCGGCCACCTCCGGCTGGCTGACCTCCGCCGGCTGCGGCGAGGTCATTTCCATGGCCTGCTCTTCAGTACCACTGCCCTTCTGGCTGGTCTGGGCCAGGAAATCGGCCTTCTCCGGCGCTTCCTCGTCGTCAAACTGCGACAGGGTGATTTCCATGGTCTGGGCAGAGCTGCGGGGCGGTTCCGGGGCGAAGGTAATGCCCAGCACGACGATGGCGTGAACCGCCAGCGCCATGAACAGGGTGAAGGAAAACCGGTCGAAATCGCTTACCTGAACTGCCATTACCTATCCTGATTCTGTGCCCGCATTACCGGTGCTGTTCAGCCCTGTGACAACCGGCGCTCCACGGCGTCCAGCAACATACCGGCAATATCGATGCCGAAGGCAGCGTCCAGTTCCCGGATGCAGGTGGGGCTGGTTACGTTGATTTCGGTGAGGTAGTCGCCAATCACATCCAGACCCACAAACATCAGGCCCTTGGCCTTGATGACCGGTGCCACCCGGGCACAGATTTCACGATCCCTGGCGGTCAGTTCACGGCCCTCACCCCGGCCACCGGCGGCCAGGTTGCCGCGATTCTCGCCTTGCGAAGGAATGCGCGCAAGGGCGTAGGGCACCGGCTCGCCGTCAATCAGCAGGATGCGCTTGTCACCGTCGGTGATTTCCGGAATGAATTTCTGGGCCATGGCCTGGTGCGCGCCATAGTTGGTCAGGGTTTCGATGATCACACCCAGGTTGGCGTCGTTCTCTTTGACGCGGAAAATCGAGCGACCACCCATGCCGTCTACCGGCTTCATGATGATGTCGCCGTGCTCGGCATAGAAATCCCGGAAACGCTGGGAGGAGCGGGTCACGATCAGCGGCGGTGTCAGGTCTTCAAACTGGGTGGCAAACAGCTTCTCGTTGCAATCCCGCAACGTGGCGGCCGGATTGACCACCAGGGCACCCTGCTGTTCCGCCGCTTCCAGTATATAGGTGGCCATCAGGAACTCCCTGTCGACCGGGGGATCCTTGCGCATCAGGATCACATCCAGGTCGCCCAGTGCCGTGTCTTCAGCGGCACCGTAGCTGAACCAGTTTTCCGGATCGTTATGCACCGTCAGCTTGCGGGTATGGGCACGGGCCTGGCCACCGGCCAGGTACATATCCGGCAATTCCATGTACTCGATTTCCCAGCCCCGTTTCTGGGCCGCCAGCAACATGGCCAGTGAGCTGTCTTTCTTGAAATGGATATCCTCGATCGGATCCATCACGATCCCGAGCCGGATTGTCATAGAGTCTCCTGGAAAGTCGGTTGGGGAGCGGGAAGTTGCTCCGTCAAAAACACGAACCGGTATACAGAGCAAACCGGTGCAAGGTGCTATGCTGAAACCCTAGATGGTATTGTACCCGAGCCATAAATGCATCCGGATAAATCGCCACATCAATCCGTGACGCAGCGGGCAGAAGTACATTTGGTCACAAACTAATGCTTTTTATCCGGCCATCGATATTCTATAAATGTGCGGGGTTTATAGATCAACCTTAATGTTTGTGTTAAAACCCCGTTCGAAAATAACGACAGTCGCTAGAGCGCAAGGCAGTTGGACAATGGATGACAACTTCGAGAACTTGAAGATCATGGTGATCGACGACAGCAAGACCATTCGTCGCACCGCAGAAACCCTTCTGAAGAAAGTCGGTTGTGAGGTCATCACTGCCACTGACGGCTTTGACGCTCTGGCCAAGATTGCCGATTCCCAGCCGGACATCATCTTTGTTGACATCATGATGCCCCGCCTGGACGGCTACCAGACCTGCGCACTGATCAAGAACAATTCCTCTTTCAAGAAGACGCCGGTAATCATGCTTTCGAGCAAGGACGGCCTGTTCGACAAGGCTAAAGGCCGCATCGTAGGCTCCGACCAGTATCTGACCAAACCCTTCAGCAAGGATGAGCTGCTCAACACCATCCGCCACTACATGCCGCAGGCGGAACAGTAAAACCTGCTGAACCCCCAGAACCATCGAGGAAACCATGGCCCGCATTCTGATTGTTGACGATTCGCCAACCGAAGTTAAGAAAATCTCCACCATCCTGGAAAAGCACAAGCACGAAGTGCTGACCGCCGACAACGGCGCCGACGGCGTAGCCAAGGCCCGCGCGGAAACTCCGGACCTGGTGCTGATGGACGTGGTCATGCCCGGCCTGAACGGCTTCCAGGCCACACGCCAGCTGACCCGCGCACCGGAAACCGCATCGATTCCGGTTGTGATCGTAACCACCAAGGATCAGGAAACTGACCGGGTGTGGGGAACCCGCCAGGGTGCCAAGGGTTACCTGGTCAAGCCAGTTAACGAAGACGACCTGATCAAGACAATCAACAGCCTGATTGCCTGATCCCTGACTTTGGAGTTCGCATGTCCGCCCAGGCCGCCCCTTTTGCTGTTCTGACGGATATCGCCCGGCGCAGCCGTTCCATGGCGGCCGGCCTGCCGGAGCAGGAAGAAGCCGTTGAACTGTGGAACGGTATCGGCTTCATCCTGGCCGGCGAGCACTACGTTGCCCCGATGGGGGAAGTCACAGAAATCCTGCACGTGCCCCGGTTTACCCACATTCCGGGCGTCCGCCCGTTCCTGCTGGGTGCCGCCAACGTCCGGGGTCGGTTACTGCCGCTGGTTGATCTTGCCAACTTCTTCGACATCCCCCGCTCTTCACGGAATGCCCGTGAACGGCGGGTGCTGGTGGTTGAGCAGGGCGATGTATTCAGCGGCCTGGTGGTCGACACCGTGCTGGGTATGCAGTATTTCGCAAAAGACAGTTTCAGGGCCAGCACCAGCGGTGTGCCCGAAAACGTTCAGCCGTTTGTGAACGGCGGCTACGAACGTAACGACGAAATCTGGAAAGTATTCTCTGCCGCCACCCTGGTGGAAGACGAACGCTTTCTTGATGTTGCACAGTGGTAAGGGTGATGGCACTGGCAGGCACATCACCCTGTCCATCTGAAGCCCGCTACACCAAAATTGCCATTTCCAGAAGAAAGAGGCCGGGAGCCAGAAAATGAAAAACAGAGCCGGAAGACTCAGTACCGGACAGGGCGGCAACAAACTCGTTGCCGGCCTGATCGCAGCGCTGATTGCACTTACCGTCCTGCTCGTTGTGGTGCTGTTCATCATCAACAAGGACGGCCAGAACGATCAGCAATACATTGCCAACACTGCAGAAATGCGGGTGCTGTCCCAGGAGATTGCGAAGAACGCGACCGAGGCTGCCGGTGGTACCGCCGAAGCGTTCGACCAGTTGCGTCGCTCCCGGGACGAGTTCCAGCAACTCTGGACCAGTGTTACCGAAGGCAATCCGGAAACCGGCCTTCCGGCCAGTGAACTGGCACAACAGAGCGGTGTACAGCAGCACTGGAACAGTGTTCGCGAAAACGCTGACAGCATCCTGTCTACCCGGGAAGCGGTACTGGGCCTGCACGAAGTAGCCCGCACCCTGAACGAAACCATCCCGCAGCTGCAGGTGGAATACGACGATATCGTTCAGATCCTGCTGGATAACGGCGCACCCGCCGAGCAGATCTCCCTGGCCCAGCGCCAGTCCCTGCTGGCCGAGCGTATTGTCCGCTCCGTTAACAACGTACTGTCCGGTGACGAAGACGCGGTTATCGCCGCCGACCGTTTCGGCCGCGACGCCAGCCTGTTCGGCCGGGTACTCGAAGGCCAGCTCAACGGTAACCCGGCCATGGGTATCAGCCGGGTCGCCGATGAAGACGCCATCTACGGCCTGGAAGCGGTTGACGAGCTGTTCGAATTCGTTTCCCAGAACGTTGACGCGATTCTTGAAGCCTCTCCCGACCTCTTCAAGGTTCGTACCGCTGCCAGCGACATCTTCCAGAACTCCGAAATCCTGCTGGCCGAGCTGTCGGTACTGGCTGACGGCTTTGGCTCCCAGTCCGGCTCCCGCCTGGTCAGCCCCACCCTGGCCTTCTTCATCCTGGCGGCCATGGTAGCGATTGTAGTGTTCATCGGCCTGGCCCTGTACCGCGATGCCCAGTCCCGACTGGCCACCACCCAGGAACAGAACGAGCAGAACCAGAACGCGATCCTGCGACTGCTGGACGAACTGGCCGACCTGGCCGATGGTGACCTGACCACCGAGGCCACGGTAACCGAGGACTTCACTGGTGCTATCGCCGACTCCATCAACTACGCGATCGACCAGATGCGCGGACTGGTGCAGGCCATCCGGGGTACTGCCGTACGGGTAGCCGGTGCGGCCCAGGAAACCCAGGCCACAGCCATGCACCTGGCGGATGCTTCCGAGCACCAGGCCCAGGAAATTGCCGGCGCCTCTGCCGCGGTTAACGAGATGGCGGTGTCCATCGACCAGGTATCTTCCAACGCTGCGGAATCCTCAGCGGTTGCGGAGCGGTCGGTTGCGATCGCCAAGAAAGGCGCGGAAGTGGTACAGAACACCATCCGCGGCATGGACAACATCCGGGAGCAGATCCAGGAGACCTCCAAGCGGATCAAGCGTCTGGGTGAATCCTCCCAGGAAATCGGTGACATCGTATCCCTGATCAACGACATCGCCGACCAGACCAACATCCTGTCCCTGAACGCGGCAATCCAGGCCTCCATGGCCGGTGACGCGGGCCGGGGCTTCGCGGTGGTTGCGGACGAAGTTCAGCGCCTTGCGGAACGTTCCTCTGCAGCAACCAAGCAGATTGAAGCGCTGGTTAAGACGATCCAGTCTGACACCAACGAAGCGGTTATCTCCATGGAACACACCACCGCCGAGGTGGTCCGTGGTGCCCGTCTGGCCCAGGACGCGGGTATCGCCCTCGAGGAAATCGAGAACGTATCCATGTCCCTGGCGGAGCTGATCCAGAACATCTCCAACGCGGCACGCCAGCAATCGTCCTCTGCGGCGCACATTTCCAACACGATGAACGTTATCCAGGAAATCACCTCGCAGACCTCCTCCGGTACCAACGCCACGGCGAAGTCTATCGGTAACCTGGCTGAAATGGCGTCCGAGCTGCGGTCCTCCGTTGCCGGCTTCACCCTGCCGGATGAAGACCAGGCCGACCAGGAACAAGAGCAGGACAACGATATCCCGGTGGTCAGCTGATCACCGGCCCGGGGCAGATAACGGTTTATGGCTCAGATGCATAACCAGCTGTCAGCCGCCGAAGGGATCTGGGCACTGCGCCGGCTTCCGGATATGGACGAGGCGCAGTTCAACCAGTGGCAGACCCTGCTGGAACACCGTACCGGCATGACCCTGACGGCCGACCGCCGCTCCTTCCTGGAAACCAACCTGGGAATCCGGATGCGGGAAATCGGCTGCAGCAGCTACCAGGCCTACTACGAGAAAATCGTATCCGGCCCGGATGCCATCAGGGAATGGGCCACACTGGTGGACCGCCTGACCGTGCAGGAAACCCGGTTTTTCCGGGATGCCGATGCCTTCAGGCTGGTGGCCGATTACGTACTGACCCGGCCCCGGGAGCAACTGAGAAAGCGTGCGCTGGAAGCCTGGAGTGTTGGCTGCTCCACCGGCGAAGAGCCCTACACCCTGGCGATGATTCTGAACGAATGCATGAACCAGCTGGCTCTGCAGCCCCTGTTCGGGGTAACCGGTTCGGACATCAGCCAGCCGGCCATCGAGAAGGCCAGGCTGGGCCAGTACAGCGCCCGCAAGTTGCTGGGTATGGATGAAGACCTGAAAGCCAGGTACTTCCGCCCTGCCGAAAGGAACACCGTAGAAATCGTGAACAGCATCCGTGAACGGGTGTGTTTTGCCAGGCTCAACGTAATGGATCTGGGCAAGGCACCCATGCACGGCATGAACATTATCTTCTGCCAGAACCTGCTGATTTATTTCCGCCGCTGGCGTCGGCGGGACATTGTGAAAAGGCTAGCAGAGCGTCTGGCACCGGGGGGCTTACTGGTGCTTGGCCAGGGTGAACTGACCGATTGGCAGCCACCGGGCCTGCAGAGGGTTCCCTCGGAACATGTACTGGCGTGGATCAAGCGCCAGCCCGACGAAGAATAACCGGAGTGGTTATGGGCAATCACCATGACAGTATCGCCCTCGACTGGGTTCGGGGCGAAATACAGGACACGCTGACTCAAGGCCAGCATGCACTGGAAGCGTACGTCGAGAATCGCGACGACACCGCACGCCTGCGCTTCTGCCTGAACTACCTCCACCAGGTACACGGTACCCTGCAAATGGTGGAACTCTACGGTGCAGCCCTGCTCACCGAAGAGATGGAGAAACTGACCCAGGCCATTCTGAACGAATCCGTCACCAGCGTTGACGATGCCGTTGAAGCACTGATGCAGGCCATCCTGCAGCTGCCGCAATACCTGGAACACCTGGGCAGCAGCCAGGACGATTTCCCGATGGTGCTGCTGCCCCTGCTGAACGACCTCCGGGCTGCCCGGGGCGATTCCCTGCTGTCTGATACCTCACTGTTCAAGCCTGACCTGACCCCCTCACAGCTGCAGGTCAGCGCCGCTGTTTCAGAACGCCTGCAAGATCCCAAGGTTCTCGGCCACCTGCGCAAACTGCGGCAGATGTACCAGTTTGCCCTGGCCGGCGTAGTGCGCGAGGAAAGCCTCTCAGCCCACTTCAACTACATGCAGAAGGTGCTCCAGCGCCTGATCCGCCTGTGCCAGAAAACCCCGAGGGGTGAGCTCTACAAAGCTGCCAGCGGCTTTATCGAAACACTCCAGGGCGGCGCCAACCCGGTCAACACTGCGGTCAAATCCCTGTTGCGGGAGCTGGACGCGGAAATCCGCAGGCTCACCGACGAACACAGCAGCATCCTGCAACAGCCGGTACCCGAAGCCCTGTTCAAGCACCTGCTGTACTATGTCGCCCGCGCCCGGGACCTGGACATGCCCCAGGTCAGCGCCCTGCGCCAGGCCTACCAGCTGGATGATGCCCTGCCCTCAGACAGCGATGTCGACGCCGCCCGCACCCGGGTTTCCGGCCCGGGCCGGGATGCCATCCATTCGGTGGTGAGTGCGCTGAACGAAGAACTGGCTCGCCTGAAAGACCAGCTGGACCTGTTTGTCCGGGCCGAGCTGCGCCAAAACGACGAGCTGGAAGAACTGCTGCCGGGTATGCGCCAGGTAGCCAACACCCTGGCAGTGATCGGCCTGGGCATTCCGCGCAAAGTGGTTACTGACCAGATCGAACTGGTGGAAAAGCTCAGCACCCAGAGCGACACCGTTGACGACGGCACCCTGATGGATATCGCCGGTGCGCTGCTCTACGTCGAGGCCAGCCTGGCCGGACTGGACAGCGATCGCCACGAACCGGCAGCCACCGGCGACAACGAGTTCCACCTTGGCTCCCAGGAACTGGGCGAGGCTAACGAAGCGCTGATCCGGGAGTCCCGCAACACCCTGGAACAGGTCAAATCCTCGATTGTGAACTTTATCGCTTCCCAGTGGGATACCCGGGAAGTAGAACACGTTCCTGAGTTGCTGCACAGCATCCGCGGCGGCCTGTCGCTGGTGCCGCTGGAGCGTGTCGCCGACATGCTGGCATCGGCCGAACGCTACGTAACCGACGTTCTGCTGAATGGCAAACAGGTACCGGACTGGAAACAGCTGGACACCCTGGCCGATGCGGTAACCAGCATTGAATACTACCTGGAGCGACTGGCCGACGGCATCACCGAGAACGACGCTATCCTGCGCGTTGCCGAAGACAGCCTGGCCAGCCTCGGCTTCCCGGTCGGCCAGGAACCGACCTGGCAGCAAGCCGAAGACGAACTCCAGCCCGACGAACTGCCGGTACTGGATGCCGGGGCGGCCGTAGAAGAGCCCGCCCAGGAAGCCAAGACCTCCGACCAGGACCTGGTCGACGACGAAATCCTCGGTATCTTCGTCGAAGAAGCCGAGGAAGTGCTGCAGACCATCCACGAGCATTACCCCCGTCTACGCCAGAATTACGACGACCGCGATGCCCTGACCGAAGTACGCCGGGCCTTCCACACCCTCAAGGGCAGTGGCCGCATGGTGGGAGCCACCTCCATTGGCGAGCTGGCCTGGTCTGTGGAGAACCTGCTGAACCGGGTGATCGACCAGACCCTCAAGCTCAATGACGACACCTTCGCCCTGGTCGACGAGGTCAACGCACGCATTCCGTCCCTGATCCAGGAATTCCGCCGGGGTGACTACACCGGCGATGTTGATGGCCTGATCAGCCGGGCCGAAGCCCTGGCCACCACCCGCCGCACCGAAACCGGTACCGCAGAAACGGAAGCAACCGAAGCAACCGAGACCGTCACCGAGGCCCCCGCCGCGGTTCTGGACCCCGAAGCGGAACCGGAACTGGCCCAGCCGGAGAGCACTGGCGAAACAGAGGCGGATGCCGACGACCTGATCGACGACGAAATCCTCGAGATCTTCGTTGAAGAAGCCGGCGAAGTTCTGGATACCATTCGCGAATACCTGCCGATGCTGCTGCGCCAGCACGACGATCGCAGTGCCCTGACCGAAGTACGCCGGGCCTTCCACACCCTCAAAGGCAGCGGCCGCATGGTTGGCGCCAGTGTGATCGGCGAACTGGCCTGGTCTGTGGAAAACATGCTGAACCGGGTCATTGATGGCAGCATCTTCATGACCGAAGACGTGGCCAGCCTGCTGCAGGATGTCACCGATGCCGTTCCCGGCCTGGTTTCCGACTTCGAGAACCGCCGCCCGGCAGCGTTGGATACCTCGGCCCTTGAAGCCCGCGCCAATGCCCTGGCCAACGGAGAGATCCCGGACGCCAGCACCATGCCGGCAGCCGACTCCGAATCACTGGCTGAACCTGAAGCCGCTGACTACGACGACGATGAAGACGCCGTTGACCCGATCCTGCTGGAAATTTTCGAGAACGAAACCGAAACCCACCTGCAGACCATCAACGACTACCTGGCAACCGCCGGCGACAAGGCCACCGTCAGCTACACCGACGATCTGTCCCGGGCCCTGCACACCCTCAAAGGCAGCGCGAACACGGCGGGCATTGCCCCCATCGCCGCCGTCATCACCCCGCTGGAACGCTTTGTTAAGGAATCCCGTGCCCAGAACAAGCGGGCAGACCGTGATGTACTGGAACTGATTGCCGATGCCAAGGAGTTCCTGACCCGCGGCCTGGCCCAGCTCCGGGATAACCCGCAGGCAGACCTCGAAGGCACCGAAGACTACCTGGCCCGCCTGGAGCAGGTGTACCAGCGTACCCTGCAGTCCTCCGATCCGGCCGATGAACTGCAACCGGATACCCGGGCACCGTCCCAGCTGGTACAGCTGTTCCTGAACGAAGGCCTGGACATTGTGCTGGATGCCGAGAGCATCCTGGATGAATGGTCCCGCCACCCGGACCAGCGCCAGTCTGTGGAGACCCTGCAGAAAGAGCTGGAACAACTGGCTGCCGGCGCCGCAGAAGCCGGCCTGGTGGATGTTACCGAGCTGGCCGCTGCACTGAACCAGGCCTACCGCACGGTATCCGAAAAGCAGCTGGAGCCGGATGATACCTTCTTCGGCACCCTGCGCGCCGGCCATGAGCAACTGATCAACCTGATGGACCAGGTCGCCGCCGGCCTGGCCACCGAGAGCAATGACGACCTGATCGACGAACTCTACGCCCTCGCGAACCGGGCAGACGAGAACGAGCTGGAGCAGGAATTCGAGCAGCAGTTCTCCGGCGATCTCGACGAAATCGACCTGAGCCTGGAATTCGACGAACTCGGCCAGCCCGACGAGCAACCGGAACCCAAGTCGCCTGGCGAAGGCTGGCTGAGCGAAGAACCTGCGTTCGAAACGGCAGCTGCCACCGACGAAGACAGCGAACTGGACGACGAACTCGCTGCCATCTTCCTGGAAGAAGCGCGGGACCTGGTCGACAGCACCGCAACCTCACTGCAGACCTGGAGCGAAGACACCGGCAACCTGGATACTCTGCACCTGTTGCAGCGCGACCTTCACACCCTCAAGGGCGGCGCCCGCCTGGCCGGCATTGCGCCCGTCGGCGACCTGTCCCACGAACTGGAAACCCTGTTCGAAGGCCTGACCGAGCAGCGTTTTGCCGTCAGCGATTCGTTGTCTGACCTGCTGTTCCGGTGTCATGACCGGTTGGCCAACATGGTCGACACCCTGGAAGCCGGCAACCAGCCCGAAGCAGCCCCGGACCTGATTGCCGATATCCACGCCTGGATCGACGGCGCCCGGGATGGCGGAGCCAGCACCGAACCGGCAACCGACTTTGATGACGACATTCTGGCCCAGGCCGAAGCCGCGTTCGATGCGGACAGCGAAGAGGAAGCCACAGACAGCGCCGATGAGGATGCCCTGGCTGGCCTGTCTGACCTTGACCCGGAACTGACCGGCATCTTCCTGGAAGAAGCCTACGACCTGATCAACTCCACCGGCAGTGCCCTGCACACCTGGAGCGAAGATCCGTCGAACCAGGCCGTGGCCGCAGAACTGCAGCGCGATGTACACACCCTGAAGGGTGGCGCACGGATGGCCGGTGTCGACGCCATTGGCGACCTGACCCACGTTCTGGAAGACCTGTTCGAGAAGGTGGCCGAAGGCCAGCTGGCCGCCAGCAACGACATGACCGACCTGCTGTTTGCCTGCCATGACCGCCTGGCACAAATGGTGGAACAGGTTGCCACCCAGAAGCCCTGCCCGCCGGCCAACGACCTGGTTCAGCAGGTAGAAGCGATTCTCCGCGGTGAAACACCGGTACCGGCCAGCGAAGGGCAGGAACCGGCACAAGACCTTACCGAAGACACAGCGGATGACACCGGCTGGATGCCAGACACCGGGCTTGAGGCTGACGAAGACCTCACCGAAGCCTTCGAAGCCATGGGCGGTGACGACCTGGCCGGCATCTTCCTGGATGAAGGCCTGGAAATCCACGAAGCCATTACCGAGTGCCTGGACCAGTGGCGCGAAGATCCGGACGAACTGACCGTTCTGACCCGCCTGCAGCAGGAGCTGCACACCCTCAAGGGTGGTGCCCGGTTGTCCGATATCGACCCGGTGGCCGACCTTGCCGAAGCCTGGTCTGACAGCCTTGAACCCCTGCTCTCCGGCGGCAACAACCAACAGGCGTTGCTGGCGCTCAGCGATCAGGGTGCCGACAGCCTCAAGGGCATGCTCGACAGCCTGGAAGACGGCCATAAACCGGCCGCCGCCAGCGATCTGATCGAAGCCTTCCGCAGTATTCAGGCCGAACCGGCTGAACAGGGCGAACAAGCGACAGCCATGGCAGAACCGGCCGCTGACGAAGCCGATGCGGTTGACCCGGAAGTGCTGGAAATCTTCCTGGAAGAAGCCGGCGAGATCATGGACCAGCTTGAGCAGGTGCTCGATGACTGGCGCAAAGACCCGAACAACCACCAGTACAACCAGGAAGCCCAGCGGGCCCTGCATACCCTCAAAGGTGGCGCCCGCCTGTCCCAGCTGAGCGTGCTGGGCGACAAGGCCCATGCCTTGGAGACCCGGTTGATCGACCTGGGCGGCAATGCACCGGGCGACAGCCAGTGGCAGGAGATCACCCGGGACCACGACGCCGTCATCGAGCTGGTCTCCGACGTTCGCCGGCGCTTTGCCGACGGTAGCCCGGTGGTCCAGCCGGAGCAGCCCGCGGAAGACGCACCCGAACACGAGCAGCCGGAACCGCAGGCCGCCGAGCCGGAAACCTCGGTGCCCGAAGCCCCGAAACCGCCAGCGCCCGCCAAGCCGGCCCAGGCTCCGGCCAAGGCCCGCAATAAAGCAGCGGAAGCCCAGCGTGCTGCCCAGGAAACCATCCGGGTATCGGCACCGTTGCTGGACGAGCTGGTTAACCTGGCCGGTGAAACCAGTATTACCCGTGGCCGCCTGGAACAGCAGACCAGCGACTTCGGCCACACCCTTGAGGAAATGGCCGCTACCATCGAGCGACTGCGCGAACAGCTGCGCCGGATGGATATCGAAACCGAAGCCCAGATCCTGTTCCGTGCCGAACAGGAACACGGCCCGGATTACGGCGACGACTTCGACCCGCTGGAAATGGACCGCTACTCCTCGATCCAGCAGTTGTCACGGGCACTGAGCGAATCGTCTTCTGACCTTGCAGACCTGCGTGAAACCCTGTCTGACCGGGTACGGGATACCGAAACCCTGCTGGTGCAGCAGTCCCGGATCAACACGGAACTCCAGGAAGGTCTGATGAAGACCCGGATGATTCCGTTTGCCTCCATGGTGCCGAGACTGCGCCGGATTGTGCGCCAGATCAGCAACGAACTGGGCAAGAAGGTCAACTTCGACGTGCGCAACGCCGAGGGTGAAATGGACCGCAACATCCTTGAGCGCATGATTGCGCCGCTGGAACACATGCTGCGGAACGCCCTCGACCATGGCATTGAAAGCCCCGAAGACCGGGCCCGTGCCGGCAAGCCGGAAACCGGTGAAGTGGTGCTCTCGCTGACCCGTGAAGGCGGCGACGTGGTACTGCGTATGATCGACGACGGCAAAGGCATTCCCGCCGAAGTGATCCGTGACAAGGCCATTCGCCAGGGCCTGTTGCGGGCCGACGAAGACCTTACCGAACGGGAAGTCCTGCAGTTCATCCTGCAGCCCGGCTTCTCTACCGCCCAGCAGGTGACCCAGATTTCCGGCCGAGGCGTGGGTATGGACGTGGTATCCAGCGAAATCAAACAGCTCGGCGGCAGCCTGGATATCGATTCGGCCCTGGGGCGTGGCACTACCTTCACGGTGCGCCTGCCATTCACGGTATCGGTTAACCGGGCCCTGATGGTCGCCACCGGCGAAGACTTCTACGCCATCCCGCTCAACACCATTGAAGGTATCGTGCGGGTCAGCACCTACGAGCTGGAAGAGTACTACAAGCCGGATGCACCGCTGTACGAATACGCCGGCCAGGAATATCGCCTGCAGTACCTCGGCAGCCTGCTGAACAGTGACCACCAGCCCAAGCTGCAAGGCCAGGCCCTGCCGCTGCCGGTGATCCTGGTGCGGGGTGCCGAGCAGCCACTGGCCCTGCAGGTTGACCACCTGATGGGCAGCCGGGAAATCGTGGTTAAGTCTCTCGGCCCGCAGTTCAGCTCGGTTCGTGGCGTTTCCGGTGCCACCATTCTGGGTGACGGTAACGTTGTGGTGATTCTTGACCTGCCGGCCATGCTCCGTTCTGACATCCTGTCTGATCGCCAGCGCCTGGCTAACCTGGACAAGGCCCGCGAAGCCGGCCGCTACGAAGACCAGACCACCACGGTTATGGTGGTGGACGACTCGGTTACCGTACGGAAGGTTACTTCCCGACTGCTGGAACGCAACGGCATGGAGGTTATCCTCGCGAAGGACGGCCTGGATGCGGTGGCCCAGCTGCAGGACCATCGTCCGGACATTATCCTGCTGGATATCGAAATGCCCCGGATGGACGGTTTCGAAGTGGCCAGCTTTGTGCGCCACGACGAAAACCTGAAAGAGACGCCCATCTGTATGATTACCTCCCGGACCGGCGAGAAACACCGGGAACGGGCACTGGCCATCGGCGTCAACGAATATCTGGGCAAGCCGTTCCAGGAAGCCGAGCTGCTTGAAACCATCAAACGACTGACCGGGAACGGGTAATGACCGGCCATGACGGCCGGCCCGGCATCGGCATTGTGTCCGATGTGGTGTTGCAGCGGCACCGGTTGCAGGTGGCTGCCGGCAAGTTCGGCCTTGAGGTCAGCTTTTCCGGCGGCCCCGACCGCCTGATGGATTATCCGGGGTTTCCCGATGCCGCCCTGTGGCTGGTAACCCTGGAAGACGAAGCCGACCACCCGGCGCTGTTCGAACACCTGCTGGAGCACACCGATGCCCCGGTTCTGTTCGGGATGGACCAGGCTCCAAAGCCCGGCACCAAGGACTATGTGCGCTGGGAAAGGCGGCTGCTCAACAAGCTGGAAAAGCAGCTGGGGCACCTGGAGAAACTGGACTCCGCCAACGACATCGAAGAGTTGGAAGTCCACGCCCGGCCATCACCCGAGGCACCACAACTGCCCCAGTGGATAACCCCGGCGGCTCCGGGCTCGGTAGCCGAGGAAATCTGGGTCCTAGGCGCCTCGCTGGGCGGTCCCGCTGCGGTGAAAACCTTTCTGGACCACCTGCCGGCCGGCCTGCCGGTTGGCTTTGTCTACGCCCAGCATATAGATGATAACTTTACCGGCGTGCTGACCCGGGTACTGGGCCGCCATGCCCACTACCAGCTGAAGCGGGCAGAGGAAGGCTACAAGGTTCGCAACGGCGATGTGGTACTGATGCCGGTAGAACAGGAGTGGTCGTTCGCAGACGACGGCAGCCTGACCGCCACCGGCAAGCCCTGGCCCGGCCCCTATGGCCCGTCTATCGACCAGGTGCTGCTGAACGTGGCCGACCACTTCCGCGAGCACTGCCACGCGATTCTGTTCTCCGGGATGGGCAACGACGGCGCCATCGCCGCACCGCTGCTGAAGAAACGGGGCAGCCGGATCTGGGTCCAGGACAGTGCCAGCTGTGGCAACAGTTCGATGCCCGAGTCTGTCGCTGCCACCGGCTGCACCAGCTTCTGCGGCACACCGGACCAGCTCGCCGGCGAACTGATCAAAACCATTGAGAACCATTGCCTGCTCAAGGGCCGGCAAAAACGGGATTCTGCTTGAGGACACACAATGAACGAAAACAGCCAAACGCTTCCCTGCGTCATGATCCCTGTCTGTGACCGGCACCTGCTTCTGCCCAACGTGTCCATCGCCGAGGTAGTGGATTTCAACAGCACAGACGCCGGCGCCAACACCCCGGACTGGCTGGTGGGTTTTCTGGACTGGCGCGGACTGACCTTGCCGGTCATCTCCTACGATGCCGCCAATGGCGGATCGCTCACGGTTCCGGGCGATAACCGGGGCCGTATCATTGTGCTCAATACCATTGGCCCGGACCACAACAAGGCGCCGTTCATGGCCCTGGTAACCCAGGGCATTCCGAGCCAGGCCCGCCTGGATGAAAGCCAGCTGCGCAAGCTGGACGGAGAGACCGGCCCTGCCGACCTGATGCTGGTAGACGTAGAAGGCGAAGCGGCCTGGATTCCCAACCTGGAATACCTGGAATCCCTGGCGGTGCAGGCCCGGAACTGATTCCATCCCGGGCCATGGCAGCCAATCCTGCAAATGTTATAATGTTGCAAACTTTGCAGGACACGGACCATGCCCGAACGCGCGCTCCCCTACCGCCCCCACAACCATGATGCCTGCGTCAGCCACGCCCTGGCCGACGCCCGCACCATTTGCCGGCAACAGAATGCCCGCCTGACGGCCATCCGTGAGCGGGTGCTGGAACTGATCTGGCAGTCCCACAAACCGCTGGGCGCCTACGATATCCTGGCCCGACTGGGCGAAGAGGGCCACAACGCCGCGCCACCGACCGTGTACCGGGCCCTGGATTTCCTGCAGCAGTACGGGCTGGTACACAGGATTGCCTCCCTGAACGCCTTTATCGGCTGCCCCCATGCCGGCGAACACCATCGTGGCACCTTCCTGATCTGCCGCCAGTGCGGCAATGTGCTGGAACTGGATGCGCCGACGCTCAGCGAATCGATTGAAGCCGCAGCCCGGGCCGAAGGTTTCCGGCCCGACGACATCACCCTGGAAATTTCCGGCCTGTGCCCCCGTTGCCAGGGAGCAGAAGCCCATGACTGAGGCGCTGGCGAACCTGGAGGGCGTTACCGTTCAGTTTGATGACCGGCTGGTGGTCAACCGGGTCAGCCTGACCGTGCACCGGGGCGACATCATCACCATCATCGGCCCCAACGGAGCCGGCAAAACCACCCTGATTAAAACCGTCCTCGGCCTGCAGCGGGCCACCAGCGGCAAGGTATCACGGGCCCCGGGGCTGGTCATCGGCTATGTGCCCCAGCACCTGACCCTGGAAGCCACCCTGCCCCTGAGCGTGCGCCGTTTCATGCTGCTCAGCGGCAAGCCGCTGGCAGAGTGCGAGGCGGCGCTGGCCCGGACCGGGGTAAGCCATTTGCTGGAGGCCTCTGTGCATCACCTGTCTGGTGGCGAAAAACAGCGCTTACTGCTGGCCCGGGCGCTGGTGCGCAAACCGGACCTGCTGGTGCTGGACGAACCCGCCCAGGGCGTGGACATCAACGGCCAGGCCGCACTGTACGAACTGATCCGGGAGCTGCGGGACGAACTGCACTGCGGCGTCATCATGATCTCCCACGATTTGCACCTGGTGATGGCTGCCACCGACAAGGTGATCTGCCTGAACCAGCACGTCTGCTGCAGCGGCTATCCGGCGGATATTTCCCACGACCCGGCCTTTATCGAAACCTTCGGCCACCAGGTAGCGGAATCGCTGGCGGTGTATCACCACCACCATAACCACCAACATAATCTGCACGGCGACGTTGTTGCCGGCACCGGCCATCAGGGAGCCTGTAACCATGAGCATCATTGATGCGGTGCTGGGCGATTTCTTCTGGCGAGCCCTGATCGGCGGCCTGGGGGTGGCACTGGTGGCCGGGCCGCTGGGCTGTTTTGTGGTCTGGCGCCGGCTGGCCTATTTTGGCGACACCCTGGCCCACTCCGCCCTGCTGGGCATTGCCCTGAGCTTTCTGATCAGCGTACCGCTCAACCTGGCGGTGATCATCACCTGCGTAGTGATCGCCCTGGCGCTGGTGCTGTTGTCCCGTACCCGGGCCCTGTCTACCGACACCCTGCTGGGCATCCTGGCGCACTCGGCCCTGGCCATCGGCCTGGTTACCCTCAGCTTTATGCCGGAAGTACGGGTAGACCTCACCGGCCTGCTGTTTGGTGACCTGCTGGCCATGAGCCGCCAGGACCTGCTGTGGATCTACGGCGGCGCGGCGGTGGTACTGACCCTGCTGGCCGTGCTCTGGCGCGGGTTGCTGATGAGTACCATCCACGAAGAACTGGCGCGGGTGGAAGGTATTCCGGTGGAGCGCCTGCGGCTGGCACTGATGCTGATGTTCTCGCTGGTGATTGCGGTCGCCATGAAGATTGTCGGGGTGCTGCTGATTACCGCCCTGCTGGTGATCCCGGCGGCAACCGCCCGGCGGCTGGCGAAAAACCCCGAGCATATGATGGCGCTGGCCGTGGTGTTCGGCTTCATTGCAGTTGCCGGCGGGTTAAGTATGTCCTGGTACCTGGACTCCCCCGCCGGCCCGTCGGTGGTGGTGACCGCCTTCCTGAGCTTCCTGCTGGTTTACGGAGCGGCCCGCAAGAACAGCCACTGAGCCACTCGCCGGTCAAAGCGGCTGGAGCCGGTCCATCAGGCGGCCGGTTTCCAGCAGTTCAAGGAACTCGTCACCCAGCCGGTCGCTCTCGGCGATGGCCTTGCGCCAGTCCCGTTCACGACCTTCGTCATCGCCCAGGTATTTCTCGAAATCCTTGCGGTCCGGCAGTTTGCGGTTCGGCAGGCTGTCCAGATACTCCCGGGACGGTGACACCAGCAGCACATCCTGCAGCCGGGTCGCGTCACCACGGCGCCAGGGCAGGGTCTTGTCGAACCAGCCAGGCACCACCTTGTCGGTAAAGTGCGGGTAGAGAATCACCCCGGGCTGCTCGTAGGGCAGGTCCAGGTGGTAATCCAGCAGCCCGCCATCCCGATACACCCCCTCCGGCGCACCCGGAATATTGCGGACACCGGACATCACCAGCGGAATGGAAGCGGAGGCCAGCAACGCCGGCAGCAGGTTTTCCCGGGTCAGCGGTACTTCGTGGCTGGGAAAATCCACCAGTTTAGACACCGGTGCCCGTACCCGGCCATCATGCAGAATGCCCCGTTCCATATAACGGCCCAGGTGCCGGCGGCTTACCATATTGGCACTGATGGCACTCATCAGCCCCAGGCCTAGCCGGCCCCGGGTGTCGTGCTCCAGAAAACCCCGGCTGCGCACCACCACCACATTCAGGCGGTACCAGGGATGATTGAGCAGGTAGTCCTCACGACCACCCAGCAACTCCTCCAGGAACAGGATGCTCTTGCGGGTCACTTCCGCCGCACTGACACCCTTGGCAAAGCGCTGGCTGGTGTAAAGCTCCGCCAGCTTTGCCAGCTGGGCCCGGGGGTCGTCGGAGGAGGCCACCGCCGCAAAGCGCCAGCTACCGATCGACGAGCCGATCAGCGCCCGTTCCTGTTCCACACGGGGCAGCCAGTCGCCAAAGATGGCTTTATCCAGGCCGCTGAGGCCCAGGGCTTTCGGGCCACCGGCAGCACCGGGAATAACGTGTACGTCTTCCGGCCCCAGCGGCTTTTGCTGCAACCGGTTCAGTGCCCGCCGTCCAACGCGAATGGTCAACGCCGGCTGTTTGATATGTATTGCCGTCATTCTGTTGTTCCTCTGGAAGTGCGGGGAGTTTAACGAACCCGGGCTGCAGCAGCCAAGAAAACCGGCTTTTTCCTTGGCACGCCGGATCTGCGTGCTAGACTCGATCGAAAACCTTCCAAGGAAGCAGGACTGCAGCAGGAGCAAGCGGTGAATCAATCTGCCCCGCCGGGGACAGCAACCACCAACCCAACCCTGGCGGTACTGGGTTTTCGACGGCAGCTGGTGTACCACCTGCACTTCTGGGCCTTTATTGCCGTTGCCCCGCTGGTGATGGTGCAGTGGCAGCACGGCAATTTGTTGCTGTCTGCCCTGCTGGTATTCTTCTGCGCCAATGCCGCACTGGTCCTGCTGTTTTTGCGGTTTCGCAACACCTACTTTCTGAAAGGCCGGCTGTTCCCCCTGCTGGCTGTCGTCTGCGCGGCCTACTCCACGGCCATCAACGGCCACGCCGGCCTGTACTGGGCCTATCCGGCAGCCATCGCCCTGTTCTTCCTGCTCCCCATCAAGGAAGCTATCGTCTGCAACGTCATTTTTGTCGCAGTTATGGCGGTGGTGTCGTTCCTGCAGTTCCCCGAGGCGGACTTCTGGCGCATTACCTTTTCACTCGGGCTCAGCTGCCTGTTTGCCATGATCTTTGCCTGGCTGGTGGGGCGTCTGCAGCAGGAACTGACCCGGCTGGCCACCACCGATCCACTCACCGGCTGCCTGAACCGCTCGCAACTGGCCGATGTGCTGAACAGCCAGATCCAGATACGGGAACGCTATGAACGGGTATCCAGCCTGGTGCTGATCGACCTGGACTATTTCAAGAACATCAACGACCAGTGGGGCCACCTGGCCGGCGACCGGGTACTGAAGGAGATGGCCGGCCGGGTGCGCAAACGGTTGCGGCAGAACGACCAGCTGTTCCGCATCGGCGGCGAAGAATTCATGGTGGTGCTGCCGGAAACCCGACAGAAAGACGCCCATACCCTGGCCCAGCAATTACTGACCAGTATCAGCGCCCGGCCATTTCTGGACGACATCCGGGTAACCGCCAGCGCCAGCATTGCCGAAGTCGAACGGGGTGAAACCTGGTCTGTGTGGCTCAACCGCGCCGACCAGGCGCTGTATGAAGCCAAGGCCCGGGGCCGCAACCAGGTGGTGCTGGCGCCAGCCAGCCGACAGCCCCCGATGCAGCCGGAGCCATGGCAGCGGTCACCGGCACCGTTGCAATCGGTCAGCTCAGGGCCGGCTGCTTCCGGAACGCCCGATACGCCGTAAACACATCCCAGGGCTGCTCGAAGTGGGGGTAATGGCCCACATTTCTCAGGGTGACCACATCTGCATCGGTGATCAGTTCCCGGTAACGCCGAACCATACCGGCACCGGACACCGGATCCGCCGTGCCCGAGATCAGCCGCATCGGCTGGCGGGCATTCTGCAGTGCGCCCACCCAGCGGTTACGGTGGCACCGACGCTCCTCCATAAAATGAATCAGCTCATGCAGGATGCCGCGGCCGTTGTTGTAGGTCAGCAGGTGCCAGAATTCGTCCATTTCCTGCGGGCCAGGAGGGTTGCGGGAGCCGAACAGCCGGCAGAAGTTGCGCTCGAACATGCTGCGGGTCAGGCCCCGGCTGATCAGTCCGCCTAAAGGGCTGCCCAATACGCGCTGGATTAACAGGGGGTTGTGCACTTCCGGGAAGATGCCGCCGTTCAGCAGGCACAGGCTGTCAACGGTAAAGCCAAGGCCGCCTTCCTGGTCCCGGGCCAACAGTTCCTGGGCCACGGTGGAACCGTAATCATGGGCCAGCAGGTGAATGCCGGGCAAACCGAGGCCTTCTATCCAGCCCTGAACCAGGTCTGCCTGGTCTTCAATGCTGTAGCGGTAGTTGCGGGGCTTGTCGGAAAACCCGAAACCCAGCATATCCACGGTCAGCAGGTTGTAGTGCCGGGCCAGCATCGGCCACACCCGGCTCCAGTCCCAGCTGGCGGTCGGAAAACCGTGCAGCAACACCAGCGGCTCGCCCTGGCCGGCCATGCGGCTGAATATAGCGTGGCCACCGTAGCTGAACCATTTGCCGGCCTGCTGCCAGCCATCCAGGGTCGATATGTCCTGTTTACCGGCGGCGGAAACGCCAGCCCCGGTCGTAAGCTGTTCCATGGCAGATCCCTGACACATTCCAAGCCTGTCACTTTAGATGAAAGCGCCAGCAACGGCCATAGCCCGGCCGGCACCGCACTGGTCTGTTCCGGCTGAGGTATCGTAAAGCATGGAGATACGGCCCGAATTCCCTTAAGCTTTGGCCCTTGTTAGGCACAGACTACCGGAAACCATTATGACTCTACCCCTCGATGACCTGGCCGGTCATTATTACTCCATCCTTGACGGCCTGGGCGAGAACCCCGAACGCGAAGGACTGAAAGACACCCCCATGCGTGCCGCCAAGGCCATGCAGTTCCTGACCCGGGGCTACCAGCAGGACCTTCAGGACCTGGTGAACAACGCCGTGTTCGAATCTGCCATGGACGAAATGGTGGTGGTACAGGACATCGAACTGTACAGCATGTGTGAGCACCACATCCTGCCCTTCATCGGCAAGTGCCATATTGCCTACCTGCCCCAGGGCAAGGTGCTGGGCCTGTCCAAGTTCGCCCGCATTGTCGACATGTATGCCCGCCGGCTGCAGATCCAGGAAAACCTGACCCGCCAGATTGCCGAAGCCGTGGAAAGCGTGACCGGTGCCAAGGGCGTGGCGGTGGTGATCGAAGCCCAGCACATGTGCATGATGATGCGCGGCGTAGAGAAACAGAACTCGCGTATGAAAACCTCCATGATGCTCGGGCAGTTCCGCAAATCCCAGGCAACCCGGACCGAGTTCCTGAATCTTCTCACACAACACAGCTAATCGAGCTCCCATGACCCCCGTCGCAGTGATAACCGGTGCAGGACGCAGGCTAGGCTATGAACTCGCCTCGGCCCTGCTCGATCGTGATTTTCAGGTATTTGCAGTTTATCGAACGGAAACCGACGATCTCAAGTCACTGATTCGACGGGGCGCAACCGCAATTCAAACCGATCTCGAAGATCAACCATCGGTAGGGACATGCATTGGGGAGATTCTCAAACGTAGTGATCGGTTGGACGTTCTGATCAATAACGCATCAAGTTTTACTCCCGACATCACAAATGATGATATAAAGCTGGCGGAACAGTCTCGCCATTTTTTTCAGGTAAACAGCACGGCACCAATGCAGTTGATGCATGGGTTCTCAGAAACACTCAAAAATACTGGTCGAAGAAATCACAGACCAACGCTTGTGGTCAACATTACTGATATCTTTGCGGATAAACCCAACCCGGCTTTTGCCGCTTACTGCGCTTCAAAAGCAGCGCTGGCTAACTTAACCCTTAGCTACGCTGCCCTGCTTGCGCCTCATGTTCGTGTCAACGCCATTATGCCTGGTCCGATCGGGTTTCTTCCCAGCCATACCGATGACCAGAAACAGCAAGTTCTGGGAGAAACGCTCTTAGGCCGAGAAGGGGGCTTTCACAGCGTGGTCATGCAAGTGCTGTCCCTCTTGGATAACGACTACATCACCGGAGCGAGCATCCCGGTGGATGGTGGCCGGCGCTTGGCCCAAGGAATGCCCCACAATACGGATCGTTACTCGAGCTGAACGGGCATGCTCAAGCCCAGTAAAAAGTTCACGATAATACGACTCCTCGATGGTCGCCCCGGTGAAGCAGCCGTCACCACTTTGCTCCAAAATGTCCACATCGATGCAGCGGTCTTTCAAGCTTCTCAGCGGATCAGCACGATCACGACCCAAGGCTTCCTCAAGCGCATTCGTCCTGTTTTTGAGCTGACATAGTGACAGTGGGCTGTAGAAAACAACTAGAGCATTGAGAAAGGAACGCTTCGTCACTATGCCCTTAGGCTGGGTATGTATAACGGGCGACAACCACAGCATGTTATTTTCTTCCAACAGCGTGGCAACCGCATTGGCCAGATTCAACCTTGGTTCAACATTGCTACCCAGTCCGCATAGATACCACATATGATCATCTCAACAGTTTTCGGATATACGCACCAATTAGTACGGTAACGAGCAACACTCCGATCATGGACTCCATGGTGACCATAAGCGACAGCCACGATATGGCGGGGGGAACCGGTAGGCTCCATTCTCCAAAAAGTATGCTGATAAAGCTTTGCAGACTCAGCATCAGCGCCTCGCTTGATGGAAAACCTGTAAGCGCAAAAGCAAACGCAAAAATTCCAATTACCAGCAGCGCCGTACACAAAACGTTTCTGAGCCGAATCCCCCAGCCGAAAAAACCGCCGAGTATTAGCCTGCGCAGTCTGCCGGATTCTTTGTAGTCACGCATATGAAAGAATGCATGATCTTCCTCCCTTAAATGGCCAGTGTCCGCCAGCCAGTTCTTGAAACATGTATAAGCTTCTGAAAGCAAACGGCGATTCTCAACATCTGATGATCTGGCGTCAAAATTTGCCAACAAAGCAAACGGAGGAGGGCTCATGAGACGACGAATCGGCACACTGCCGTAGATCAACGAAACCGGGTCAAACCACGCCTGTGCCGCGTGAAATCGTGACATTTCAATAGCCGGGGTTCCATCCTCCGGTTTTTCCAGCTCCAGAATCCAAGACTGATCCACCGAAGTGCCAGACAGCCGGCAGCGTCCCCGGAGACTTTTGCCCGTCATACGGAGATTACGGCCAATCATGGAATCTTCTACCGCTATTCCCTTGGCCTCATCTTGAATCGACACTCGATTCATACTCAGATCTTTTGTCAGTTCACAATCTCGTACCGTAATGCTATTCGCCTTGATGTCTGCAAGCTGCAGTTGGCCCAGTGTGCTGCGGTGAACCTCCAGATCACCGTCGAGATCGTACCCATCGACACAAATACCGCCGCTAAACTCGTTCCGACTTAAATGCTCGGCATGGTAGCTCTGACGCCCAATGTAAACATTGTTCAGTCGAGGTTGAGTGTTAACGGGGGCATCGTCCTGTTTCGATAGCAGTTGTACCGGTGCGTCAAAGCTGCCATTCAGTGTCAGGCACCCCCTAAGTGTCATTTCATTCAACCAGAGCATGTCATCGCCGCCCCGGGTGCCAAACTCAATCAAAACAGATAAAGCCTTGATGCCACGAAATGAAATTCCGCCAGGGCCAGAAAAGTCACAGCCAAAAATGACCACACTGCCGTCAAGATTAGCCGACTTCAAACTGAAGTGATTTTCAAACTGACAGTTGAGACACCAAAAACTGCCCTCGAAACGGGCGCGTATCCATCGAAAATCACCGACGACTTTACAGTTAATCAATACCAGCGATCCAGGAATGTCCAGGTCAAATATTTCGGATCCGTTCAGCACCTTGTTAGCGACCACGGTAATGCCATTCGAAGCGTTAAGCTGGTCCAACCAATGGCGATCCGAAACCAATTGCTGTTCGGAATCACGACCGACCCCAGAGATGGCAATATTCTCAGCCTCACATTCCGCTATGACTTCGCGAACGACAAGCGTTTCACCGTCGCGGGCATCTCGCCCGAGACGAACTTTGAAAACCTGTCCCACCTGAACGGCAGGATAGCCCGCCTTTTGGAATGCGCGCCAATGGCTATATGCCAGCTGCTGCTCTTCAGTACACAACGCTAGGAATCTACCGGCCCTGGAATCGGAGTGAATAACTCTCGCTTCCATTATTTCAATACTCAAACGTCGAACTCCTGTCCCTGTTCCGCAAAGCCCGCAAAATCTTCCTCCACTTCCAGTCGATAATTCTCAAAGTAATCCTCGTAACTCATTAGGTACATACGTTTGCGGACCGCTTTTGGATAACATTCTCGAAGTTCCGTTAACGACGCATGCACTGGATTCCAGTTCGAGAGTGTACTGTCATGCAGAATGATTTTTGGATTGTATCGGCTGACAATATCTGGGATTGGTCGAGTATCGCCACTGAACAATAATCTTTGATTAATAAATAGGCCATAAGAGGGTTTATTCGGGGTATGCCGGTTCTGGAATAACTGCAGATCCACACCTTCAAATTCAAAGCCACTTTCATCGACTAGAACTATGTCAAAAAAATCACGTAACTCAGCTGGGCCTTCCCCTACTTGGCCCATCACACCCTTCAATGTGTGCATCCATAGCTCTTCATAGACTCCCGGAGGTAAATAGAGGGTAGGTTTAAACCCGTAGCTAAAGCGGCATTCATAGGCTAATCGTTCAAGCCCAAAACAATGGTCGGCATGAACATGAGTGATAAAAATGGCGTCAATATCCTGCGGGGTAAACCCACGGTCCCGTAGAGCGAACTTGATTGTGTATCCAGCATCAATCAACAGTCGGCGGCCATTGGCTTCGATCATCGCATTGTTATTCCAATGATTGATAGCTTCGGAGTGCCCCACACCTAGCATTGTTAATTTAGCTTCAGTCATCCACGTAGATTCCTTCACAACTGGACCGAAAGTCTTGCACTATGGGCTGCCCGCATTCGATCCATCGGAAAATTTGAAAGGGTTATGCTAGTTTCTATTTTCACTTTACAGTGTAACACCGTATAGAGCTGCTGAATTATCGAGGAGATAGCATGCCCAGCAACAGCCCTGAACAGATTCGCGAAATTCTCGAGACCGTCCGCACCATTGCCCTGGTGGGCGCCAGCGAGAAAACCAACCGCCCCTCCCATGAGGTGATGGAAAACCTGCAAGGCCACGGTTACCGGGTGATTCCGGTGAACCCGAGACTGGCCGGCCAGGAAATTCTCGGCGAGACCGTGTATGCCGACCTGGCCTCCTTGCCCGAGCCGGTCGACATGGCAGACCTGTTCCTGGCTCCGGAGCGCACCGATGCGGTGATCGACCAGGCCATTGAACAGAAAATCCCGGTGCTCTGGCTGCAGATTGGCGTGATCAACGAAGACGGTGCTGCCCGTGCGGAAGCCGCAGGGCTTAAAGTGGTCATGGACCGCTGCCCGAAGCAGGAAATTCCGAAACTGGGCATTGCCACACCCACATCCGGCCGCTGATTCCCGCTCGAATCAAGAGGCCTGTCACAGTTTGGGCGAACAACTGTTACCCGTTTGCCCAGCCTGTCATAACCTAGCCTGCAGCGATTGTATCCGCATCCCCTTCGGGGGGTGATCCGTGGTCCCATGATAATCATAAGATTGGCCGAGCCATGTGGTTGAGAAGTATGCCGGGCAATGACACAGCCATGAAACCGATCGTGCGTGCTCTGATGAGCCCGGCGTTCCCTGTGCTAATTCTGATGGTCTTCCTGGCCGTCGGCTTCTGGCTGCGCAGCGGGCTGATCGAGGAAGACAGCCGTCACGTCCGGATTATCTTCGGCAGCCTGTTCCTGCTCGGGCTGCTCACCAGCCTGACCACGGTGTTGGTCCAGGCCATCCTCCGGCGCAACCAGGCCCTGCTGAAAACCCGTAAAGACCTGGAGCGGGAGATCGACCAGCGTGAAGCCGTGCAGAAAGACCTGGAACGGCTGGAATCCACCGACACCCTCACCGGCCTGGCCAACCGCCGCTTCTTTATGGAAGACCTGGCCCATACCCTCGGCATTGCCGACCGGCAAATGCGCCAGGCAGCGCTGATCCTGCTCGACCTTGACCGCTTCCAGATGCTCAACGATACCCTCGGCCACCAGTTTGGCGACGAACTGCTGATTAGCGTGTCGGAACGGCTGAACCGCCTCAGCGACGAGCTGGTGCTGGTGGCCTATTCCGGCGGTGACGAGTTTATGGTGTGCCAGCAACAGGTCGACGATATCGATGATGTCATTCATCTGCTGGGGCAAATCAGCCAGTGCTTCCAGGAGCCGTTCGAGGTTCAGGGCGAGCGCCACAGCATTACCGCCACCATGGGCGTGGCCTTGTATCCCCAGAGCGGCCTGGATGCCGACACCCTGCTGCGCAACGCCGACATTGCCCTGTACCGGGCCAAGGAGCAGGGCCGCAACACCTATCAGTTCTATATGGAAGGCATGCAGGACCGGGAGGTGATGCGGCTGGAACTGGACAAGGATCTGAGCCAGGCCCTGGCCAATGACGAATTCGTTCTGTACTACCAGCCCCAGCTCGACCTGGACTCCAACGAAGTGACCAGCGTCGAGGCACTGATTCGCTGGCAGCACCCGCGCCGGGGCTTGCTGGCACCCTGTGAGTTCATTCCCCTGGCGGAGGAAAGCGGCCGCATTACCGAGATCGGCCGCTGGGTGGTCCTGGCCGCCTGCCGCCAGCTGGCGCGCTGGAAAGGCACGCCCTGCGAAAACCTCCGGATTGCCGTCAACCTGTCGGGCCGGGAGCTGGACGATGAGTCCCTGGTGGCCCATATCCGGGACACCCTGCTGGCCGAGCAGGTGGACCCGGCCATGCTGGAGGTGGAGCTGACCGAGGAGATTTTCATCCAGAATATCGAGCACAACCTCAATCAGCTACGCCAGTTGCACCAGCTGGGTGTGCACCTGGCCATTGATGATTTCGGGGTGGGCTATTCGTCGCTGGGCTACCTGCGGGATTTCCCGGTGGATATGCTGAAGATTGACCGGTCGTTTATCACCGAGGTGACCAGCCGCCACGATGATGCGGTGATTACCCGGGCGGTGATCAACCTGGCGCACAACCTGGGCATCCGGGTGGTGGCCGAGGGTGTGGAGACCCGGGACCAGCTGAATTTCCTGCGCCGGCACCACTGCAACCTGGCCCAGGGTTTCCTGATCAATCATCCGGTGCCGCCGGAGGAGCTGGAGAGTTCGATCATGGTGGAAGCGCCATTCGCCCGCGAGCCGGCCATTTCCCGATTGTAATTGCCTGCCGCTGACTGCAAACTTCCGGTAAATTCTTTTCGGGTGGTTGTTATGTCTGCCAGGTATCTGACTCCGGAGCAGGATGCGAAGCTTCGCCGCTGGGAGCGGTGGAATCGCAATTATTTTGTCTTCGCGTTTGTGGCGTTGATTGTGGTGCTGGTGTTCAGCAGTCAGCTGGGGATTTCTTCGGGCGATGACTGGGGTTCGCTGGGGGTGCTGCTGGCGTTGCTGGTGGCGCCGATTGTTGTGCTTCAGCTTCGGCTTCGGTGTCCGGCCTGTGGCGAGAAGATCGGTTGGCAGGCGAAGCTGATGGCGCCTGATCAGTGCAAGTCATGTGGTGTGTTTCTTCGCTCTAAAAATTCCTCTTCCTGATTTCCTTTTCTGAAACCTTTGACCTGTGAGTTGGTCACAGGTTTTACTCTTCTGTTGTGGATTTGGGAGATTGCCGTGTCGGTGTGGGTGGCGCTTCCGAAAACCGCTGTGAATACTTCCCTGTACGCTTGTCTCCGCCATCCATGGCTACGAACATTTTCGGAAGCGCCACCCACACCAACACTCCGAAGCATCTGAATAGGCCTCCCATCCACCCGAATGTTTATTGGGGGATCATGGCACCATGAAAGTCAAAGAAATCGCCACCGCCGCCGGGGTTAACCCGGATACCGTCCGGTTCTATACCCGGGAAGGTCTGCTGCGCCCGGTGCGGAATCCGGATAACAACTACCAGCTTTATGATGCCGAGGATCTGCGGCGGTTGCGGTTTGCCCGGAAGGCTCGGCAACTGGGTTTTTCGTTGCCGGAGATCCGGCAGATTCTGGAGCAGGCGGATGACCATCATTCACCCTGCCCCATGGTGCGGGATGTGTTTACGCAGCGGCTGGCGGAGGTTGAGCGGGAGATTGCGGAGTTGCAGTTGTTGCGCAAGCGGATGGTGTCGGCGTTGTCGGCCTGGCAGGAGATGCCGGATGGGACGCCGGACGGGCATACGATTTGTCGGTTGATCGAGCATTGGGATGATCCTTCTGCCGGGTCTTGCTGTGGGAGTAGTGAGTGATGGGTGAAGCACCGGTTCTGAGAACAGCACTGTCGATTTCCGGGGCGTCTTGTCAGGGGTGTGCGAAGAAGATTCGCAATGCCCTGGAGCCGTTGGCCGGTAGTACCGAGCTGGTTGAGGTGAATCTCGAGGCACAGACGGTGGCCCTGCCTGAGGGCGTGGATGTGGCCGAGGCGGCGCGGATTGTGACGGAGACGGGGTATCCGGCAGAGGCCATTGCCGAGCCGGGGGCGGAGTCCGGCAGCTGTTGTGCGTCGAAGAAAACCACGTCCTGCTGTAGCAGCAAGGCGCAGGAAGAAACCCACAAGCCGGATGAGCCGGCAGCAGAGGCTGCGAGCGCAACTGAGGTGCCGGCCGATGGCGATGCGGTGGTGTTGGCGGTGACCGGGGCGACCTGTGCGTCTTGTGTGAATTCTATCGAGAAAGCCCTGATGTCGGTGCCCGGGGTAACCCATGCCCATATGAACCTGGCGGATAACACCGCCACCGCCAGCGGAGATGCCGACCCGCAGGCGCTGGTTAATGCAGTGGAGAGTGCCGGCTATGGCGCCCGGGTGATTGAAGACCCGGATTCGGCAGACGATCGCAAGCAGGAAGAGGACAAGAAGCAGTACAAGGTGCTGCTGGTGAAGATGGCCATCAGTCTGGGGCTGGGCCTTGGGCTGATGATCTGGGGCATGGGCTTCGGGTCGATGATGGTGACCGAGGCCAATCAGCTTACCTGGATCAATCTGGGTATTCTCACCCTGGGGGTGATGGTTGCCACTGGCGGGCATTTCTATACCGGGGCCTGGAAGGCGTTCAAACACCATAACGCCAATATGGACACGCTGATTGCCCTGGGTACCGGTACCGCATGGCTGTATTCCATCGTGGTAGTCAGTATCCCCGAGGCGCTGCCGGAGATGGCGCGGCATGTGTATTTCGAGGCTTCAGCGATGATTATCGGCCTGATCAACCTGGGCCAGGCGCTTGAGCTGCGGGCCAAGGGCAAGACCTCGGAGGCGGTGCGCCGGCTGCTGGATTTGCGGGCAAAGACGGCCCGGGTGATCCGCGATGGCCAGGAGCAGGACATTCCGGTGGAAGACGTGCAGAAAGGCGATCGCATCCGGGTGCGTCCGGGCGAGAAGCTACCGGTAGACGGGGTGATTGCCGAGGGCTCCACCCGTATCGATGAAAGCATGCTGACCGGTGAGCCCATGCCGGTGAGCAAGGGCGAAGGCGATGAGGTCTCCGCCGGTACCCTGAACACCCACGGCTCGATTATTTATGAAGCTACCCGGGTGGGCAGCGAGACCGCGCTGGCGCAGATCATCAAGCTGGTGAAGAAGGCCCAGGGCTCGAAACCCGCCATTGGCCGGCTGGCAGACAAGATTTCTTCGGTGTTCGTGCCCACGGTGATGCTGATTGCCGTGGTGTCGGCGCTGGTCTGGTACAACGTCGGGCCGGAGCCGGCAGTGGTGCATATGATGGTGGCTGCCACCACGGTGCTGATCATTGCCTGCCCCTGCGCGCTGGGCCTGGCCACACCCATGTCGGTGATGGTGGGCGTCGGCAAAGCAGCGGAGTACGGTGCGCTGATTCGCCAGGGCGATGCCTTGCAGACCGCCGGCAAGATTGACCTGGTGATTATGGACAAGACCGGCACCATCACCGAAGGCCATCCGGCGGTGACCCGGGTGCATGCGGTTGATGGCGATGAAAACCGGTTGCTGGCGCTGGCCGCCGGGCTGGAGCAGCATTCCGAGCACCCTTTAGCGGAGGCGATTCTGGCGCGTGCCAAAGAAGATGAGGTCTCCGTGGAAGCCGTCACCGGCTTTGAAGCGTTGAACGGCAAAGGTGTTCAAGGTGAATTTAACGGCGAACCGGTGCGTCTGGGTAACCGGCGCTGGCTGGAAGCCGAAGGGCTGTCTGTAGACGCCCTGAATGAAGCCGCCCAAGCCATTACCCGGGAAGCCGGCACACCGCTGTTCCTCGCATCAGGGCAACAAGTGCTGGGCGTCATCGGCGTGGCCGATGCCATCAAGCCGGACTCCAAAGCCGCCATCGAGCGTCTTCACCAGGCCGGAATCAAGGTGATGATGGTCACCGGTGACGTCGACGCCACTGCTCGGGCAATTGCCGCCAAGGCCGGCATCGATGACTACCGGGCCGAGGTGCTGCCCGAGGACAAGGCCGAGGTGGTGAGCGAAATGCGGGGCAAAGGCTACACCGTGGCCATGGTCGGCGATGGCATCAACGATGCCCCAGCGCTGGCGGCGGCCGATGTCGGCTTTGCCATCGGCACCGGTACCGATGTGGCCATTGAAAGCGCGTCGATCACCCTGATGCGCGGCTCCCTGCACGGGGTACCGGACGCCATCGAGATTTCCCGGGCGACGGTGAAGAACATTCACCAGAACCTGTTCGGCGCCTTCGTCTATAACTCCTTGGGTATTCCGGTGGCCGCAGGCCTGCTTTACCCTGTCTGGGGCATCCTGATGAGTCCGATCCTGGCTGGCGCCGCCATGTCGCTGTCTTCGGTCACCGTGGTGACCAACGCCAACCGGCTACGGCTGTTCAAGACCAGCCAACCCCAGGTATCAGCAGAGGAGCGGAACTGATGACAACATTTCTGGTCAATGCCGGTGGTCTCGCCCTGATGGCTGCCATTGTCTGGTGGTTCTGGCTCTCCGGCTCTAACTCGGACAACTCCGATCAACATCACTGAGGTAATCACCATGAGAAAACACACCCTTGCCCTCGGCCTGATGGCTGCCCTGGGATTCAGCACCACCGCCCTGGCCGGCGGCGCGGCCCAAAGCATTCACGTGTATAAATCCCCCACGTGCGGCTGCTGCGGAGACTGGATCGACCATCTGGAAGAAAACGGTTTTGACGTCACCGCCACCAACAGCGACGACATGGGCAAGATCAAAGCCGAAGCTGGACTGATTCCGGGTCTGGGCAGCTGCCATACCGCCTTCGTCGACGGTTACGTGATTGAAGGCCATGTGCCGGCGGACGACATCAAGCGCCTGCTGGCGGAAGCCCCCAAGGCCACCGGCCTGAGCGTACCGGGCATGCCGGCGGGCTCTCCGGGTATGGAGATGGGCGACCGCAAGGATCACTACAAGGTGATTCTGTTTAACGATCAGGGCCAGACCCGGATCTTTAACGAGCACAACTGACGCCCGCCCCGCGGACTATTTTTCCTGGCCGGTTCTGCCAGATCTGACTCGATCTGGCAGAACCGTTATACTCCGCTGCATCACACATTTTTAGCCAGGTTATTTCTCCATGCTCAATGCCGACGCTCTCAATCAGTTGCGCCAGCTGAAAACCGATATCAAGCAGAACAAGGTGGTCTTCCCGGGTACCGTCAAGCCCACCAACGGGCGCTTCGGCTTTGTGGCCCTGGATGAAGGACGGGACGTGTTCCTGCCGCCCGAGGAAATGCAGAAGGTGCTGCCCGGCGACCGGGTAAACGTTACCGAACAGGAAGTGGAAAAGGGCAAAACCCAGGGCATGGTGGACGAGCTGCTGGAATCGCACCTGACCACCTTCGTGGGCCGTTACCTGATCAAGGGCAAGGGCCACTTTGTGGCACCGGAAACCCCGGGCATCAACCGCTGGATTTTCATTCCGCCGAAAGAACGTATGAACGCCCAGCCGGACGACTTCATCTACTGCCAGATTCATCGCCACCCGTTCAAGGACGGCAAGGGCCAGGCCAAGGTACTGCGGGTTATCGGCAAGGCCGGTGAGCCGGGCATCGAACGGGCCTTCACCCTGGCCAACTTCGACCTGGCCGATGCCTGGCCGGACGAAGTGCAGAAGCAGGCCGATGCCCTGGGCGAAGCGTCTGTTTCCGCCCACACCGATGGCCGCGAAGACCGAACCGCACAGCCCTATGTCACCATCGACAGCCCGGGCACCCAGGACATGGACGATGCCCTGATGGCCACACCCAACGCCACCGGCTGGACCCTGTCCATTGCCATTGCCGACCCGACGGCGATGATTGAACCGGGCAGCCCAGCCGAGGAAGAAGCCTTCAACCGGGCCACGGCAATCTACTTCCCGGGCGAGCCGCTGCCCATGCTGCCAGACACCATCAGCACCCGCCTGTGCTCACTGATGCCGGATGTACCCCGGCTGGCACTGGTGTGCGACCTGCAGGTGAACAACGATGGCAGCCTGGGTGACTACAGCTTTCACCAGGCCACGATCTGCTCCAAGGGTAAGCTCAGCTACGAGCTGGTCTCGCACCTGATTGAAGGCCGGGAAGACGACGACATCAAGGCCCTGCCAGACGCCGTGGCCAACAGCCTGGACCAGCTGCACCAGGCCGCCACCGCCCTGCGCAAATGGCGCGCCGAACACGCACTGCTGAGCAACGATCGGCCGGAATTCCGCCTGCGGCTGGACGAAAACAAGCGCATCCGGCTGATCGAGCCGGCAGTGCAGAACGAAGCCCACCGGCTGGTGGAAGAGTGCATGGTGGCGGCCAACCGCTGCGCCGCTGACTTCCTGAACCAGCAGGGCCAGGGGCTGTTTATCCAGCACCCGGGCCTGCGGGACGACCGCGCCGACAACATCCGCAAACTGCTGGAAGGCTACGCGCCGCACCTGGCTGAGCACGATGCCAGCACCGCCGAGGGCTTCAAGGCCCTGATGAAACACACCGAGCAACTGGAAGCGGAAGTACCGGTTAAATCCATTTTGTCCCGCCAGCTGGCCCGGGCAGAGCTGGGTTTTGAAGCTGCGCCCCACCAGGGTATGGGGCTGGCCGCCTACACCACCTTTACCTCGCCGCTGCGCAAGTTCTCGGATTTCTATGTACACCGGTTGATCAAGGCCGCACTTTGGGATTGCCCCATCAAGGCCCTGAACAGCCAGCGGCTGGAAGCCCTGCAGAATACCCAGTTCCGCGCTCGCCAGGCCGCCAATACCCTGGAAACCTGGCTGAAGGCCGACTACGCCAAGACCCTGCCGGAAGACCCTATGGAGGGCACCATCAGCCGCACCATGCCCTCCGGTTTCTTTGTGCGGCTGGATTGCAACGGCCTGGAAGGCTTTGTCAGCTGCAAGGACCTGGACGGCAAGTTCAGCTTTGACCCGGTCACCCTGCGCCTGGTGCACAACAAGAACGGCCGCATCTTCCAGCTGGAACAGCGCGTAACCGTAAGCTTTACCGGGGTGGACGACGAGCGCCGGCAGATCAACTTCAAGCTGCTGAGCGCCGAAGAAATCCCCACTGGTACAGACAAAGAGGGCGACTGACGCCGCCCTCTTACTTACTTCTCCAGCATTCTGGACAGGCGCTCATCCTTGGCGCGCCAGAGTTCGCCCAGCCAGTCTTTCATATTCCGGCGGTGCTCGGCATCGCTGGAATAGTCCCGCCCTTTCAGGTGCTCGGGAATGCTCCGGGTACTGATATTCAGCTGGATCTCCGGCACCCGGCCACACAGGAAGTCCCAGAAGGTGGGCGCGCCGTTGGGGTAGGCAATGGTGACGTCGACCAGCGTGTCGATGGAGTCGCCCATGGCATCCAGCACAAACGCCGCACCGCCGGCCTTGGGCACCAGCAGGTGCTGGTAGGGTGATTTCTGTTTGTCGTGCTTGGCCTGGGTAAAGCGCGTGCCTTCGACAAAGTTCATCACGCTGACCGGGGTATAGCGGAACTTCTCGCAGGCCTTGCGGGTGGCAATCAAATCATCACCGCGCTTTTCCGGATGCTTGATCAGGTACTCCCGGCTGTAGCGCTTCATGAACGGGAAATCCAGGCCCCACCAGGCCAGGCCGATCACCGGCACCCAGATCAGCTGCTGCTTGAGAAAGAACTTCAGAAACGGCGCCTTGCGGTTGAACACCCGCTGCATGGCCAGGATATCCACCCAGCTCTGGTGATTGCTCAGCACCAGGTACCAGCTTTCGCGCTTGAGGTTTTCCGCCCCGGTCACCTGCCAGCGGGTACCCTGGGTCAGCTTCATCCAGCCGGTATTGCAGGCCACCCAGGATTCCGACACCCAGATAATAGCCTTGGTGCACAGCACCCGGAAGCCCTTGTGGGGAACAATCAGTTTCAGGATAGCCGGAATGTACAACAGCAGGCACCAGAACAGGGTATTGATACCCAGCAGAATGGAATTGAGAATGCCGATCAGGGGCGCAGACAGAAAACTCAGCATGGTAGTCCTGTTGTAGGTTGTTGGTTCCGAAGGCCTGCATCATAGCAATCACCGGGGCACTTGGGCAGTGGCCCGAAGTGACCATTGCGCCGGTCATCTGTGACGGATTTGCCATGGTGCCGGCACCACCGCCACCCTATCCTTACCCCATTCCCTGAACAGCAGTCGATGATGGAAGGCCCATGCCCAGTGTTCTGAAAACGGTCCGCAATACCGCCTCCGGCCTCACCCGGCAGGGTGCACTTTACGCCGGCAATGCCTTTGACCGGGTGTTCCGCGCCGCCAGCCTGGTACAGGCCGGGCAAACCCCTTTCGAAACCCTGCACAGTGACGGCCTGGTGAGCCTGCGTTATTACCCGCCGCTGCAGGAAGACTTCATCGAGCTGGACGGCATGGTGATTCCGGTGGAACGGAAAACCCACCGCACCCCGATTGTGATCATCCCGCCACTGGCGGTGAATATGCTGATCTACGATCTTTTCCCCCAGCGCAGCCTGGTGCGGTTCCTGCGGGCCAAGGGCTTCGAGGTGTACCTGATTGACTGGGGCATCCCGAAACGGGAACACACCCACTACAATATGCACACCTATGTGGCGGAGTTGCTGCCGGCCTACCTGAACCGGGTGCGGGAGCACAGTGGCGAGCAGGAGTTGTCGCTGCATGGCTGGAGCATGGGGGGCATGTTTACCCTGTTCTATTCCGCTTTAAGCAAAGACCAGCATATCCGCAACGCCATCGTGCTGGGCCTGCCCATCGACAGCCATGCCTCCGGCGCCATTGGCTGGATGTACCAGCGCATTGCCGATGTGGCGGAGGTGGTGCGCAAGCGCACCGGGTTCAAGCTGCATGACCTGAAACCCCACTGGTTCTACACGCCTGGTTGGGCCAATACCATCGGCTTCAAGCTGACCAATCCGGTGGGCAGTGTGATGGGTTACTGGGAGCTGCTGGTGCGCCTGGGTGACCGGGAGTTTGTGACTAACCATGCCACGACGTCGGCGTTCCTGGACCGGATGGTGGCCTACCCGGGCGGGGTGATTCAGGACACGGTGGTGCGGGTGTGGATTGATAACCAGCTGGCGAAGGGGCGAATTCAGATCGGTGAGGATTTTGCGCTGCTGGAGAATGTGAATGCCAACTTACTGGCCATCGCCGGCCAGGAGGATACCCTGGCGACGCCGGGGGCGGCGAAGCGGGTGATGGATCATGTCAGCTCTGCGGACAAGACCTTCCGGGTGGCTCCGGGTGGGCATATGGGGATCCTGGCGGGGAGCAAGGCGCCGCGGGCTTCGTGGTTGGAGCTTGCGGAGTGGCTTGCTGTTCGGTCTGACTGAGGCTTTTGGCTTGTGGGCTTTCCTGCCCTACAATTCCATCCATGAAATCCATTGATATATTGAACCTGGACTTGCGGTCTCTGGTGACCTTTCTGGCTGTGCTGGACGAGGGGAGTGTTTCCCGGGCGGCGGTTCGGCTTGGGGTCAGTCAGTCGGCGGTGAGTCATACCCTGGACCGGCTTCGGCAGGCGTTCGGGGATCCGCTGTTTGTGAAGTCCGGGCGGGGGATTGTGCCTACGGACTATGCCTTGCGCACCGGGCCTCATATCCGGCAGTTGCTGGACGATGTACGCACGCTGCCTTCCGGGCCGCCGTTTGATCCGGCGACGGCGGAGTTTACGTTTACCGTTGCCGCCAACGACTATCAGCGGGATTTGTTGCTGCCGGGGTTGGCCGGGATTCTGCGGGAGCAGGCGCCGGGGATTCATTTGCAGGTGATTCCCTCCGGTATTCCCAATGCCGATCTGCTGCGCAAGGAGGCCTGTGACCTGGTGATCAGTCCGTTCGCGCCGGAGGCCACAGACATCATGCAGCGGGGCCTGATGGCGGACCGGATGGTGGTGTTTTACGACCAGAACGTACGACAAGCGCCGGCGGATCTGAAGGAGTACATGGCCGCGAACCATATCACCGTGCTGTTCGCCACCGGCGAAAAGCCAGGGCTCGACAGCACCATGGAGGCACGGGGCATGAACCGGCACAGCGCGGTGACGGTGTCCAACTTCTCCGGGCTACCGGCGTTCCTCAAAGGCACCACCCTCCTCGCCTCCGCCCCCGAACGTATGAGCAATGGCCTGATGCGGGACTTCGAGTACGTGCCGCTGCCGTTCCAGTACAACCCGTTTACCCTGCTCATGCTCTGGCACCGCCGCCACCAGACCGACCCCGCCCACCGCTGGGTTCGCAACCAGGTGAACTCGGTGGCTGCCACCATGAATGGCCTGAACAACTAATCAATCGATTTCATTCATGTATTGCATGAAAGCTCGGGCTGTTATTTTTGCGGGCATATCGTCCTAGACTTCCACTTCGCAATAGGTCGGCAGGTGTGGGGACGTCCTTCCGAAACACGCTCCTTCGGCACCCCTGCGGGGTCCGGCCCGCAATCACAGATTGCGGTCGCTCAGTTGTCGCATGAAGCTTCGCTTCATGAGCGCTCGGCTGAGCCCATGTGACGCTTGAGCTCCGCCATCCATGGCTCCGCACAGTTTCGGAAGGACGTCCCCAAACCTGCCTCGCAAACATCATCATGGGCCCCACATAAACCATGCTCGCACTAACAAGTATCTGGACAACCATTCTGCTGGCGGCTGCCGTGGCTCTCGCGCCCATGGCGATTGATATGTATCTGCCGGCACTGCCCCAGATCGGAGCCGATTTCAGTGCCGGCACCGATCAGGTCCAGCTAACCCTGAGCATTTACCTGATTGGCTTTGCCCTCGCCCAGCTCGTCTGCGGTCCACTGGCCGACCGCTTCGGCCGCAAGCCTGTGATGATCGGCGGCATGCTGCTGTTCGCCCTCGCCAGTGTCGGCTGCGCCCTGGCCAGCAACATCGAAACCCTGCAACTGTTCCGCTTCCTGCAAGCCCTGGGCGGCTCCGCCGGCCCGGTACTGGCACGCGCCATCGTGCGGGACGTTTACACTCCCAGAGACGCCACAAAAATCCTCGCCCTGCTCGCCGGCATGATGGCCCTGGCGCCGGCCATCGCGCCGACGCTCGGGGGCTTTATCGTTGCCTTTATGAACTGGCACTGGATCTTCATCGTCATGGCCGCCTACGCCCTGGTTATGGTTGCCGTCATTGCCTTTGGCATCCCGGAACCCCTGCGCCCCGAACACCACCAGCCGTTCCAGCTGTGCAGCCTGCTGCGCAACTACCGCCACATCAGCACCGACCGGACCTTTATCGGTTACACCCTCACCAGTGCAGCCATCTATGGCGGCCTGTTCGCTTTCCTGTCCGGCTCGGCCTTTGTGCTGATCGACGTACTCGGCGTGGCCCCGGAACACTTCGGCCTGTACACCGCCATCACTGCCGGTGGCTACCTGCTCGGCAACATGGCCTCCATCCGCCTGGCCAACCGTCTCCAGCCCGACCAGGTACTATTCTACGGCCTGATCATCACCGTCACCTCCGGCGCCACCATGGCCCTGCTGGCATACCAGCAGGTATACAGCCCCTGGGCAGTCATCCTGCCCCAGGCCGTGTTCATGGCCGGAACCGGCATGGTGCTGCCTCAAACCATGGCCGGCGCCCTGGCTAACCACCCTACAATGGCCGGCTCCGCCTCGGCCCTGCTCGGCTTCACCCAGATGACCAGCGCCGCCGGAGCCGGTGCCCTGGTAGGCGTACTGCACGACGGCACGCCCCTGGTCATGGCCACCCTCATCGCCGGCTTCGCCGCCCTCGGCTTACTCGGCTACCTTCTGATGGTGCAACGCTACCCGGCACAAGACTTTAAAACTCAGAACGCCAGCTCCTGAACGAATAGCCCCACAAACCGCATGGATGAAAACTCATCCAAACTAGGCTACATAGAGTAAGTACAAATTCCCGAAACCAATCAGCAAGGAGCAAACCATGGCGAACAACGTAACCCTGGACGGCAACCCCATCGAAATCGACGGCAAATTCCCCCAGCCCGGTGACAACGCAGCCCCGTTCACACTGACCAGCAGCGGCCTGGAAGAAGTGAAACTCGATAACTGGGCCGGCAAGCGCAAAATCCTGAACATCATCCCCAGCATCGACACCGGCGTCTGCGCCGCCAGCACCCGCAAATTCAACGAAAAAGCCGGCAGCCTCGACAACACCGTCGTCCTCGTCGTCTCCGCCGACCTACCCTTCGCCGCCTCCCGCTTCTGCGGCGCCGAAGGCCTGGACAACGTAGAAACCCTCTCCACCTTCCGCAACTACGCCTTCCAGCAAGACTACGGCGTAGCCATCCAGAACGGCCCCCTCGCCGGCCTGTGCGCTCGTGCAGTCGTGGTACTGGACGAAAATAACAAAGTTATCCACAGCGAACTGGTCAGCGAGATCAAGAACGAGCCGGATTATGATGCGGCCTTGAAGGTACTTTGATACCAAGCCGCACAAGACTTAACTGAACCAGTTTTTCGGAGACTGCTGACGGCTCTTTCCGAAAGTTTGGGCGTCCGGGCGGGGCAGGCTGTCCAAAAATGTGCGGAGCCATGGATGGCGGAGCAGAAGCGCCACAAGGATGTGCCGCAAGGAGCGGTTTTTGGACAGCCTGCCCCGCCCGGGCGCTTGCACCGGAAACCGACTACATGCACCGATAACCAGACCTGTTAGAATCCCGCCACACTCAGAACCAAGGCACCCAACTCGACGTGCACAAAAACCTGCAAAACGCCTCCCTGGGCCGCCAGCTCTACCACATGACCTGGCCCATGCTGTTCGGCGTGCTCTCCCTGATGACCTTCCAGCTCACCGACAGCTTCTTCGTCGGCCAACTGGGCCGGGACCCACTGGCAGCCCTGGGCTTCACCGTGCCCATGCAACAACTGGTCAGCGGCATGTACGTGGGCCTGGGCATCGCCACCACCGCCATCATCTCCCGAACCCTCGGCCAGGGCGAAGACCTGCGCGCCCAGCGCCTCGGCGGCCTGGTGATCGCCATTGGCGCCGGCCTCGCCCTGACGCTATGCCTGTCGGTCTGGCTACTGCAAAGCGTGATCCTCGACCTGCTCGGAGCCGAACAGGCCCTGCGCCCGGTGATTCGCGAATACTGGGCACCCTGGCTGCTGTCGGCCTGGACCGGCGCCATGGTGTACTTCAGCTACGCCGTATGCCGGGCCAACGGCGACACCCGCCTGCCCGGCTACATGATGATCATCACCAGCCTGCTCAACATCGCCCTTGATCCGCTGTATATCTTTGTCTTCGGCTGGGGTCTGCCCGGCGCCGCCTGGGCCACCATCACCGCATTCAGCGTCGGCGCCCTGATCATGTTTCCCACCTTACTCAAACGGGCCTGGCTGCGCTTTGACCTGTTCCAGCTGCAACTGGCCCAGGCTGTCCGCCAGCTTGGCGGCATCATGGCCCCGGCGATGGTCAGCCAGCTGATGCCGCCCATCTCGGCCATGCTGGCCACCGCCCTGGTGGCAAGCTTTGGTTCCGCCGCCGTGGCAGCCTGGGGCCTGGGTACCCGGCTGGAGTTTTTCTCCATTGTGGTGGTGCTGGCGCTGACCATGTCCATGCCGCCGATGATTGGCCGTATGCTCGGGGCCGGTGAGCTGGAGAGGATCCGCAAACTGGTGCGTATTGCCGTGCGCTTTATCCTGGGCTGGCAGCTGTTTATCGGGCTGGTGTGGCTGGGCGCCTCGGGCGTGGTATCAACCCTGTTCAGCCCGGATGCCGATGTACAGGACACTCTGCTGAGCTACCTGCTGCGGGTGCCGCTGAGTTACAGCGGGCTGGGGGTGTGCATTCTGATGGTGTCGGTCAACAACGCTCTGGGCATGCCCATGCGGGCGCTGCTGATTTCCACCTTGAGGCTGTTTGCCTGCTACCTGCCGCTGCTTTGGATTGGCGGGCAGGTATCCGGGCTGACCGGCCTGATGACCGGCGCGCTGATTGGCAACCTGCTGGCCGGTGCCATGGCCTATAGCCTGTACCGGCAAGGTATGAACCGGCTGCGCCGGCCGGCCTGATGCAGCTCAGGCGAAGCGGGCGCGGAAGCTCTCGGGCATAGGGGTGACTTCGCGGGTTTTGTAGTTAAAGAACACAAAGCCGTATTTGGCCAGGGCCACCGGCTGGCCGCTGTCGGCCTTGGTCACCCGGAATACGAAGTCGCCGCCGTATTTGTTGAAGTCCATCAGGCCTACTTCGAAGCGTAGCATGTCCGGGTAGAAGGATTCGCCCTGGTACATGGTGGCCAGGTCGGTGACGATGATGCCTGAGCCGTCCTCGCCGCCTTCTTCAACGCCGTATTCCACCAGGAACTGTGCACGGGCTTCGGAGAGCATGGAGATCAGGGCGTCGTTACCCAGGTGGTTGGCGCCGTTGATGTCGGTGATTCTGACCGGCATCCTTGTTTCGAAGCAGAAGGCGTTGTCCGGGAATTCGAGTTTGATTCTGGCCACGGCGGGGTTCCTTGGTTTGCGCTTTGGTGTTGGGGCTGCATCATACTCCTACCTTTGTCCCTTCTCATCCTGCGGGTTATTCGGGTATCTTGCTAAACACCATGCGCATTAACTCCAGGTATTTGTGGCGCTTGGGGAAGGGCTTTCCAAAAACCGCTCCTTACGGCACATCCCTGTGGCGCTTCTGCTCCGCCATCCATGGCTCCGCAAATTTTTGGAAAGCCCTTCCCCAATCCCCACTCTAACCCTGTGCGCGCACCAATAATCTAATAAGACATTGAGAGACATATGGATATTCGCCCTGCGGCCACCCTGGTTCTGACCCGAGATACTGACAACGGCATTGAAGCCCTGCTCCTGCAACGCAGCTGGGAAGCCATTTTCATGCCGGGGTATTTTGTGTTCCCCGGTGGGGCGGTTAACGAACAGGAGCCGGAGGCGCGGGCGCATTTGATCGGGATTGAAGATGCCGCTATCAGTCAGACCATGAGCCTGGATGAAGGTGGCGCGGATTACATGTTGGCGGCGGTTCGGGAGTGTTTTGAGGAGGCGGGGATTCTGCTGGCTCAGGAGGGTTCCGGGCAGTTGGTGGGGGCGGATCATGCAGTGCATGGTGAGCGGTTTGCGTTGTTCCGGGAGGAGGTTTCGCTGGCGCAGTTGTGTGAGAAGCATCAGCTGACGTTGCCGCTGGACCGGTTGGCGTATCTGAGCCACTGGGTGACGCCGCCGGGGCCGCCGCGGCGGTTTGATACGCGGTTTTTTGTGGCGGTGGCGCCGGAGGGTCAGGTTGCCAGTCATGATGGCACCGAGACCATTGACCATGTGTGGATTTCGCCGGCGCAGGCGCTGGAGGAGCATCGGGGCGGGCAGCGGTTGTTGGGGTTGCCGACGATTCGCACGTTGCGGGTGTTGTGTGATTTCAGCACCACCGCCGAGCTGATGCGCTATGCCCACGCCAATCCGCCGGAGGCATTTCCGACCGACCCCTGGCCGGCGCTTCGTAAGGGCCAGCCGGTGCTGCTGGAGCCCAATGCGCCGGCCTACGACGAAGCGGTGAAGCTGGACCCGGAAGGCGAAGGGTCCACCCGGGCGGAGATTGTTCCGGGTGAGCCGGTAGAGGTGGCGGCCGGGGTGATACGGCTGACGGCGCCGAATCCGGGCATGATGACCGGGCCGGGTACCAACACCTACATTCTGGGCCATGAGCGGTTTACGGTGATTGATCCGGGGCCGGCGAACGAGGCTCACATCGAGCGGATTCTGGAGCTGACTGTCGGGGTGGTGGATCAGGTGCTGACCACCCATACCCATATGGACCATTCGCCGGCGGCCCGGGTTTTGAAGGAACGCACCGGCTGCCGGGTGTTCGGCTGGCCGGCGCCGGATGCGCCCAGCCACGACAAGGCCTTCAGCCCGGATGATGAACCGGGGCACGAAGACCTGGTTGTTACCGAGGCCGGGGTTCTGAAGGTTCTGCACACGCCCGGCCACGCTTCGAACCATCTTTGTTTTCTGTTGCTGGAGCAGGAGTTGCTGTTCGCCGGCGACCACATCATGCAAGGCTCAACGGTGGTGATCAATCCGCCGGACGGCGATATGAAGGCGTATGTGGAGTCTTTGTACGAACTGCTGGAAGAACCGGTACGGTTTATTGCCCCCGCCCACGGCTTTCTGATGGGCCAGCCGGAGGCGGTGATTGATTATCTGATCACCCACCGGTTGTCACGGGAACACAAGATTTTCCGGGCACTGGAAGCCCTGGCACCGGTTTCCCTTAAAGATCTCACCGCCAAGGCCTATGACGATGTACCCGCGGCCATTCATGGCCTGGCGGCCCGTTCGGCCCTGGCGCACCTGCTGAAACTGGAGGCCGAGCACAGGGCGTTCCAGAAGGATGAGCTCTGGCACACCGTGCACCCGGCCTGACCAGCCGGGTTACTTCTTGGCGATCACCCAGACGGCGTGAACAATACCCGGGATATAACCGAGCAGGGTGAGCACAATGTTAATCCAGAAGTGCTTGCCGATACCTACCTGTAAAAAAACACCTAACGGCGGTAACAGAATCGCAATCAGAATTCGCAAAAGGTCCATACACTTATCTCCTTGGTGAGCGTATAACGGTTCATATCATTGCAAGATAGCACTGTTATACACAACAGGCCGGCCAATATCCGGCCCTGAATCATGAAAGTGGCATTAAAGCTTCGTCACGGCGGTATTCATGACACCCCGCGGGCCCTATGCTTGGGCCGATTGGTCAAGGTACTTGAGGACTTATGCTGTTTCCCAAACGCGACTACTCCGCAAACCGCACCCTGCTCACCTGTTTTTTGCTGGCGCTGGTGCCAATGGGCGCTGGTGCTAATGCCGGCAGCTCTCCGACCGGTGCGGCGATGCCGGCTCCACTGATCGCGCAGCTCGCGGAAGATGAAAATGTCGAAGATGTGGTTCAGTCCGAGCCGCGCAAGATTGCCCCCAACGTCGACTTGAAGAAAGTGGCGCCCATGCCGGAACCGGAGCCAGAATCGGAATCGGAACTGGCGGGGCCCGAACCGGTACCCTCGGAAACCTTCACCCTGCTGGGCAAGGAAGTCTTGCCCGGAACCTCTACCCGCCTGGCATGGTCCCCTAATATCCAGATTGCCGGGCTGTCCCAGACCACGCCGGTTCTGGTGGTAAACGGTGCTCACACCGGCCCCACCCTGTGCCTGACCGGCGCGATTCACGGTGACGAACTGAACGGTATCGAAATTGTGCGCCGGGCCATGTACGACCTGGACCCGGCCAAGCTGAGCGGCCGCGTGGTGGGGGTTCCCATCGTCAACCTGAGCGGTTTCCAGCAGGGCAGCCGTTACCTGCCAGACCGGCGAGACCTCAACCGGTACTTCCCCGGCCGCCCCGACGGCACCCTGGCAGACCGGATTGCCCATTCCCTGTTCACCGATGTGATCGGCCACTGCGGCATGCTGGTGGATATCCACACCGGTTCCCTCAAGCGTACCAACCTGCCCCAGCTGCGGGCCGATATGAACAACCCGGAAGTGGCCGAGTTCACCCGGGGCTTTGATCGCATGGCGGTGGTGCACAGCAGCGGTTCACCGGGCATGCTGCGCACGGCTGCGGTTAACGCGGGCATTCGCGCGGTAACTCTGGAAGCGGGGGAATCGCTCCGCATACAGGAACACCAGATTGAAGCCGGCGTAAACAGCCTTAACAGCCTGATGGAAAAGCACGGCATGATTTCCCGGATGTTTGTCTGGGGCGATCCGCAGCCGGTTTACTACGACTCCACCTGGATTCGCGCCCAGCATGGCGGCATTCTGTTCAGCGATGTGGATCTGGGTGACCGGATTTCCGAGGGTGAAATCCTCGGCTACGTGGCCGACCCGATCACCAACGAACAATACCCCATCCGCTCGAATTCCAACGGCCGGGTAATCGGTATGGCGGTAGACCAGGTGGTGATGGCCGGCTTTGCCGCCTACCACATTGGTACGGAGGCAGAAGTCCCGGGAGAGTAGTATGCTAGGCGTTTGATGCACTGATCCCGAGGACTCCCCGTGGCTGCAGATAACGCCGGCATGCTGTCGAAAATTCCAGGCCTGGCCTATATCGGCCTGGTGCTGACGCCGCTGTTCTGGGCCGGCAATGCCGTGGTCGCCCGGGCCACCGTGGAACACATTCCGCCCTTGTCTATGTCGTTCTGGCGCTGGGTACTGGCGCTGGCCATTATCCTGCCGTTCGGCTTACCCGGCATCTGGCACCACCGGCAGATCATTCGTCAGCGCCTCGGGTCCATGATTGCACTGGCCACCTTCAGCGTTGCCGCTTTCAATTCCCTGCTCTATGTCGCGGCCATGACCACGACAGCCACCAACATCGCGCTGATCAACGCCACCATTCCGATTTTTGTCGCGCTACTGGCCTGGCTGTTGTTGGGTGACCGGACCCGCCCGATTCAGATACTGGGCATTGCCATGGCCCTGGCCGGCATTCTGTGCGTGATTGCCCGCGGAGATCTGTCGGTGCTGACCGGCCTGCAGGCCCAGCCCGGAGACCTGGTAATGGTGGCGGCGGTGTTCAGCTGGGGCCTGTTCTCGGTACTGCTGCGCCGGCAGGCGGTGCCACTGCCGGCACTGACCTTCCTCACCACGCAGATCCTGCTGGGTACCCTGATTCTCGCGCCGGTCTACCTGCTGGACTTTCTGTTCTTCAGCGGCGGCTTTACCCTGTCAAAAGGCACTGCCCTGCCTCTGATCTATTTCGCGATTTTTCCCGGCATTCTCGCCTACGCCTTCTGGAATCATGGCGTACACAGCATTGGCCCTGCCCGGGCTGCCATTTTCATGTACCTTACGCCGGTTTATGCCTCTGTACTGGCGGTTGTTTTCCTCAGGGAAAACCTCAGCCTTTTCCATCTTCTGGGTGGACTGCTGATACTCGGAGGCCTGATACTGGCCACCCGAACCGGCCGGCGCCTGCACCGCCAGCCTGTCACTGCACTGGATAAAGGAGAGCCGAATGACTAGGCAGACCACCTCTGCACATTCCTGGCCGGCCATCATTGCCCTGATGCTGGCCGCTCTTCCCCTGAACGTCGCGGCAGCCCCCTGCGACCCGGACGAGTCCAAATGGGTGCCCTCCCGCTATTACCCGGCCGGAGCCGTGGTTCACCATGACGGCGAGTGGTACCAGTCCCGGGAGCTACACGAGGGCCTGGAGCCAGGCATTACTTTTGACTGGAAACAGCTGGATTCCGCACCGGAATGCTCCGGCGAGGCAGCTCCCCCGGCCCCGATCGACAAGTCCGACGCAAAAACCGGGCAATCTGCTCAGGCAGGTACGGTCACTGAAAGCCCGGATTCACCAGCCCCGGAATCGTCCAGTGACAACGAACTGTGCGAGCAGCCCGACCAGTGGCTGTTCTCAGAGAGCTACACCGTGGGCAGCGAAGCCAGCCATGGTGGCAAGATCTGGAAGGCGATCCGCCCGACCAGCGGCGATATGCCCGGGATGAATACGCCGCCGCGCTGGCAGCTGGTTGAAGATCATTGCGCCCTGGAATCTCAACTGCCCTGACCGGGCCGCTGAAGGGCCGCCTCAATACGGTCTAGGATCTGCGCCAGTACCGCCCTCGGGCAGCCGATGTTCAGCCGCATGAAGCCACTGCCCTGGCTGCCGAAACTGAGCCCCGGATTGAGGCCGACCCCTGCTTGCTGCACGAAAAAGCGTTTCAGGGCCGTGTCGTCCAGCTTCAGTCCCCGACAGTCTAGCCAGATCAGGTAGGTGCCCTCCGGCGCCGAGGTGCGGATGCCCGGCAGCCGGCGGTTAACTTCCTGCACCACGAAATCGCGATTGCCCTGCAGATAGACCATCAGATCATCCCGCCAGGGACCGCCATGGCGATAGCCTGCCTCGAACCCGGCGATGCTGAACGGGTTGCACTGCGGAAGGTGAAGCCTTTCGAACACTGCTTTCATGGCCTTGCGGCGCTCCGGATCCGGAATCACCAGGGCCGACAGGCCCAGACCCGGCATATTGAAGGTCTTGCTCGGCGCCACCGCCGTAATCAGCGCATCATCCCCGTCGGCCAGGGTCGCCAACACCCGATGAGCGGGCTTGTCAGGATAGGTAAGATCGCAGTGAATCTCGTCGGACAGCACCACCAGGCCATGGCGGCGCGCGATGTCCAGCACCTGAACCAGTTCCGCCTCGCGCCAGACCCGCCCTACCGGATTATGGGGTGAACACAGCAGCAACACTTTAGCCTCCGGCTGGGCGGCGCATTGCTCCAAATGCTCCAGATTCATGCGGTAGTCACCGGTTTGGTCTGCCACCAGCGGATTTTCAATCACGGTCCGACCGGTATCCCTGACCGAGCTGAAAAACGGCGGATACACCGGCGGCTGGATAATCACGCCTTCTTCCGGTTGGGCAAAGGCCAGGCATGCGGCATTCAGGGACGGCACCACACCGGGCGCCATGACAATCCAGTCTCGCTGGATGAGCCAGCCATGACGGCTTTCAAACCACTGGATCATGGCCTCATAAAGGCTTTCCGGGAACAGGGTATAGCCATACACCGGATGCTGCGCCCGCTCGGTCAGCGCACGGGTAACCGCTTCCGGAGCCGGAAAGTCCATATCGGCAACCCACGCCGGAATCACGTCTTCACGGCCGAATACCGCCTTGCGGGCGTCGAACTTGACCGAGCAGGTGTGTTCTCTGGCAATGGGCTGATCGAATTTACTGCCGTTCATGGGGGCTCCGCTTGCTGTCTCCGTGAGAACGCTATTGTGGTGGTCCGGTGCCGGCGCCGCAACCGGCGGCTTGGCTCCGGCTTTGGTCGAAGAGCCATGAATTTCGCTTGCCCAATCCACCCGATACTTGCGAACCTAACGGATTAATCGCCTGCGTTGACCAAAGCAATAATCGGAGCCCTTCCATGATTGGCCAGATTCTATCCACCATGCTGCCGGTATTCCTGATCGCCGGCTGCGGCGCCCTGTACGGCCGCTACCGCACGCCAGATATCCAGGGCCTGAATGTGCTGAACATGGAACTGTTTGTGCCCATGCTGGTGTTTGCGGTGCTCGCCGACCAGCAAGCTCCCTTGCAGGAATACGGCGGGCTGGCCCTGGCCGCCACGGTGATTGTGCTTGGCTCCGGGGTTGTGCTCTACCCGCTGGCCAGGGCACTGGACCTGAACCTGAAAACCTTCCTGCCGCCCATGATGTTCAACAACTCCGGCAACATGGGCATCCCCCTGCTGGTGCTGGCCTTTGGCGAAGCGGCGCTGCCGGCCGCCATTGTGCTGTTTATCGTGGAAATGCTGCTGCACTTCTCGGTGGGCCTGTACATGCTGGACCCCCACACCTCGATCGTGAAACGTCTGCGCCTGCCCATCGTATTTGCCAGTATTGCCGGCCTGGCGGTGAATTTCAGTGGCGTAGCCCTGCCCGGCTGGCTGCTGGAAACCCTGAACATGCTGGGCGGAGTGTGCATTCCGCTGATGCTGTTTGCCCTGGGGGTGCGCATGCTGGATGTGGACTTCAGCGACTGGAAACTGGGGCTGATCGGCGCCATCGCCTGCCCCGCCAGCGGGCTGCTGCTGGCCTGGCCGATGATTGCCATGCTCGACCTGCCGGGGCTTCAGGTAGCCAGCCTGTGGGTGTTCGCGGCACTGCCGCCGGCGGTGCTGAACTACATGGTGGCAGAGCAGTACAAGCAGGAACCTCACAAAGTGGCATCGCTGGTATTATTGAGCAACCTCGGCAGCCTGGTGGTAATGCCGGTGGTGCTCGGGCTGGTATTTTCCGCCGGCTACGTATAACCGGGTTTCAACGCACGATTTCGATTTACCAGGTACGGTATTCCATGTCTGAAGCAGTAGCAGTTGTTCGCGCCTCCCGCCCCAATTTCCTGGTACTGGCACCGCTGTGTGTCGGGCTCGGGCTGGCCGTGGCCTGGCAACAGGGTGAACCACCCGCCTTGCTGGATACCCTGCTGGTGTTCATCGGCGCGGTTCTGGCCCATGCCGCCGTTAACCTGCTGAACGAGTATGAAGACTTTGTCTCGGGCCTCGACCTGACCACCCGGCGAACGCCGTTTTCCGGCGGCAGCGGAGCCCTGCCGGAAACCCCCTCGGCGGCCAAAAGGGTGCTCCTGGCCGCCCTTGGCACCCTGGCCCTGGTGATTGCCATTGGCCTGTATTTTCTGTGGCTGCGCGGCCTGCCGATGTTTGTGCTGGGCGCCGCCGGCGTAATGCTGGTACTCACCTACACCCGCTGGATTACCCGCTCCCCCTGGCTGTGCCTGCTGGCCCCCGGTATCGGCTTTGGCCCGGTGATGGTGCTGGGTGCACTGATTGCCCTGGGCGCCCGGCTGGATGCCACCGCACTGGTGTGCGCCGGCGTCGCCCTGCTGCTGGTGAGCGAGCTGCTGCTGATCAACCAGATCCCCGATGCCGAGGCCGACCGCAAAGCCGGCCGCCGGCACCTGGTGATCACCCTGGGCCCCCGCGCCGCCAGCAAGCTGGTCGCAGCACTGTTGTTGGGCAGCTTCGGGCTTATTGCCACTGCCGCCTGGCTCAACCTGATACCAGCCTGGAGCCTGCTGGCGCTGCTGCCACTGCCCGTTGCACTGTGGCTGAGCCGGCAACTGCCAGCGTGCCTGGATAACCCCGCCGCGCTGAATCAGGTACTCGGTGCCAACGTCGCCGTACTGCTGTCCACCCTGGCCTTGCTGGTGCTGGGCATCAGCCTCTGAAAGCCGCTGGTTTCACTTGCAACTGACTGATCTATAGCCGATGGTTAGAGGCAAACATTTTGATATGGAGATCTGTTGATGAGCGTCCTGCTTCTGGTTCTCAGTGCCCTGGTGCTGATCTATTTCAGTATCGGCGGCAAAACCGCCGCGATCGTGATGTCCGTCACCACCCTGATCGGGGTCGCTAACGACGATTGGCACATCCTCAGCTTTCTGGTTGGCGGTATCCTGCTGGCACTGGCCCTGTTGATCACCCTGCCCGGAGACCTTCGCCTGGACAAGTTCAGCCGGCCATTGCTGGGCTGGGTCCGCAGCCGCTTGCCCAAGCTGTCGCCGACCGAACAGGAAGCCCTGGCCTCTGGCTCTGTAGACTGGGACGGCGAACTGTTCTCCGGCAAGCCGGAATGGAACAAGCTGCTGGACGCCGCCCCCGCGCACCTGACCAGTGAAGAGCAGGCATTTCTCGACGGCCCGGTGGAAGAGCTGTGCCAGATGCTGGACGACTGGCAGATCACCCACGAACACTACGACCTGCCCGAAAAAGCCTGGAAATTCATCCGTGAAAACGGCTTCTTCGGCCTGGTCATTCCCAAGGAAGACGGCGGCCTGGGCTTCTCCAACACCGCCCATTCCGAAATCGTGATGAAAATATCCACCCGCAGCGTGTCGGCTGCAGTCACCGTGATGGTGCCCAACTCCCTGGGCCCGGGCGAGCTGCTGATGCACTACGGCACCGACGACCAGAAGCAGCATTACCTGCCGCGCCTGGCCGGTGGCGAAGAGATTCCCTGCTTTGCCCTCACATCCCCGGTGGCCGGCTCCGATGCCGGCGCCATTCCGGATAAAGGCATCGTCTGCAAGGGCGAATGGAACGGCAAGGAAGTACTGGGCCTGAAGGTCACCTGGAACAAGCGCTACATCACCCTGGCCCCGGTGGCGACCCTGATCGGCCTGGCCATCAAGGTGTATGACCCGGAAAAACTGCTGGGCGGCGACGATGACATTGGCGTGACCTGTGTGCTGGTACCCCGCGACACCGACGGCGTACACGCCGGCGCCCGCCACCTGCCCATGAACACGGTATTCATGAACGGTCCCACCTGGGGCAATGAAGTCTTTATTCCCATGGAACAGGTCATCGGCGGCCAGGACATGCTCGGCAAGGGCTGGAAAATGCTGCTGGAATGCCTGTCCATCGGCCGCTCCATCTCCCTGCCAGCCCTCGGCACCGGTGCCGGCAAACTGGCCAGCCTGGCTACGGGGTCGTACGCCTACACACGGGAACAGTTCGGCCGCTCCATCAGCCAGTTTGAAGGCGTGCAGGAAGCCCTGGAACCCATTGCCGGCTACACCTACATGATGGACGCCGCCCGCCTGCTCACCGCCGGTATGCTGGACCGGGGCGTGCGGCCTTCCGTGCCCTCGGCCGTGCTGAAATACCGCAACACCGACCTGATGCGGGAAGTGATCAACCACGCCATGGACGTAGTAGCCGGCCGCGGCGTCATCACCGGCCCCCGCAACTTCCTGGCCCGGGCCTATCAAGCGGTGCCTATCGGCATCACTGTAGAAGGCGCGAATATCCTGACCCGCAGCCTGATGATCTTCGGCCAGGGCGCCATCCGCTGCCATCCGTTTATCGTCGAGGAAATCGAAGCGGCCGGCATGGAAGACGAAGACAAGGCCGCGAAGAAATTCGATGGCATCTTCTACCGCCACCTCGCCCACACCACCCGCAATGCCCTGCGTGCATTGGTACTGGGCCTGAGCAAAGGCTGGCTGGAAACCGCCCCACGCCACGGCGACATCAAGAAGTACTACCGCCAACTGGGCCGGTTCTCTGCGGCCTTCGCGCTGATGACCGACGTCACCCTGCTTACCGTCGGCGGTGGCTTGAAAGCCCGCCAGCGCTTGTCTGGCCGCATGGCCGACTGCCTGGTGCAGCTGTACTACGCCACGGCGGTGATCAAGCAATGGCACGAAGAAGGCTACCCGGACGACCAGCGAGACCTGGTGGAATGGTGCCTGCAAACCTGCCTGCACGACCTTCAGAACTCCATGCGCGAAGCCATCATCAACTTCCCGGTCTCGGCCCTGCGCTGGCCGCTGCGGTTACTGGTGTTCCCGCTCGGCGCCACCGGCCTGAACGGCCCGGATGACAAGCTGGGCGCGAAGGTAGCGGCGACCATTGTGAAAGACACACCGGTACGCCAGCGCATCAGCCGGGGTACCTTCGTAAACCTGGACCCGAACGATCCGCTGGGCCGCGTTCTCAACGCCTACAAACTCGCCAACGAAACCGCCGACATGCGCCAGCGCCTGCACGAAGCCATCCGCAGCCGCGACGAAGACGAGCTGGACGGTATCGCCCTGTTGATGGGGCATCAGCGCAAGGAGCTGGTGGACTGGGCCTGTGCCGAGGGTATCGTAACAGCCGACGAGTGCCCGAAACTGGAAGAAGCCCTGACGGCCCTGTACGACGTGATCCGCGTAGATGCGTTTGATGCTGATGGCCTGAAAGCACTGGCCAAAGCGGCGACCGGTAAGCGTAAAGTTGTCGAGAGATCTGGTTCGGACTCGTAGCCCTTTAGTGCGGTGGAGGTCAGTCCGGAAATTTGCGGAGCCATGGATGGCTCGAGCGTTTTCCGGACAGACACCCCCGCCCTGCTCACAACACGAGAACTCGCAGGCTGCTAATACGGAGCTGAACGTTACTCCCCCCGAAGCCCACCCCGAATTGCCTCATCTACCAACCACCGCCGTAAGGTCTGAATCCCACGTTCCCGCCGGCGGCTGGTTTTCCAGGCAAAGTAGAACTTGTCGCCGGTCACCACCGAATGGGTCGGTAAACGAACGAAGTCTTCGGAATCCTTCCGGGTACTCAGCATATAGTCGTTGGTCAGGGCGATGCCCTGATGAAACCTCGCGGCCTCCAGCGCCAGCAGCATGTGGCTGAAATGCTGAACACGGGCAGCAGACGGCAACGGCTGCTCCACATCCCGAAACCACGCCTGCCAGTCACCGGCGGGTTTGTCGAAGATGCTGTGGGTCGATAACAACGGAAAGCGCGCGATATCCTCCGGCGACACCGGACTCTCATCCCGCCCCTCCGGCTCTGCGTCACGCCCCAGCTCCCGCCGGATGCGCTGCCAGTAATCCTGGCTGCACACCGGAAACAACCGCTCCGTGTACAAATGCTCATAGCTGTAGGCCGGCGCCGTGGTGTGGATGGTGATAAAACAATCCGCCACCCGATCCGACAACACCGGGTTCTCGCTGCTCATCTCCAGAGCCAGGTCGATCTGCGGGTGCAACCGCTGCAAATCCGGCAACCGCGGCACCAGCCAGCGCACCGCAAACGAACTGAACACCGACAACCGCAACCGGGACTCCTCATGCCCCAGTAACTGCTCACTGGCCCGTTCAATCTGCAACAGCGCCGACCCGACCGCATCAAAATACTGCCGGCCTTCGTCGGTCAGCGTCACCGCGCGACCGGAGCGCCAGAACAGCCGTTCGCCCAGATAAGTCTCCAGCTGTTTGACCTGGTGACTGACTGCACTCTGGGTGATCGCCAGTTCCTCGGCGGCAGCCGAAAAGCTGTTCAGCCGGGCGACGGCTTCGAATACGGGGAGGGCTTTCAGTGGGGGTAGTCTCATTGACGCCAGCTATCTATTTTTCTAATGACTGTTCAATAATGATCATTTTATCGGATAGTAGCACTTCATTAGACTCACCACAGAATTTCGCGGATCAGTCCGGGTTGTCCCTCCGAAAATGTTCGTAGCCATGGATGGCGGAGACAAGCGTACATGGATGTACTCGCAGCGGTTTTCGGAGGGACAACCCGGACTGATCCTGCCACCAAACTATGAAGGCTGGATAAAGGAAGGAAACACCAAAGTGTCAGGCAAAACCGTCAACAGCGCCATTCTGCTGCTGGTCATCGGCAACGCCATGGCCATACTCTCGGACGTCTTCATCAAACTGATGGACCCCGGCGCCCCCGTCTTCCAGTTCGCCTTCCTGCGCTGCGTACTCACCCTGGTGTTCCTGCTGCCGCTGGCCCGCAAACTCGACACAGGCAACCTCTTCGGCGGCCTGAAAGTCCACGCCATCCGCGCCCACATCCACCTGGTCGGCATCGTATGCATGGTGATCGCCCTCACCAACCTGCCGCTGGCTACCGCCAACGCCCTGTTCTACGCCGCGCCGATACTGGTGATGGTGCTGTCGGCCGTATTCTTCCGGGAAAAACTCACGCCCCTGAGCGTCACCGCCGTGTTCAGCGGCTTTGCCGGCATCATCGTGATACTGCGCCCGGTGGAGTTCAACTGGGCCGTCATCGCTGCCCTGGGCTCGGCCTTTGCCCTGGCCATCAACGCCGTCATGGTGCGCCAGCTGCCGAAAGAACAAACCACCGTGCACAAGCTGTTCCTGAACTACCTGCTGATCATACCGGCCGCAGCCGCACTGGCATTCTGGGAAGGGGCAACGTGGAACCTGCAGATCCTGGTCAGCGCCGCCGGCTCGGCCCTGTTCATCCTGGGTTACAACATCACCGTGTTGCTGGCCTACCGGCAGGTGGATGCCAACCAGGTCACCAGCGCCGAATACACCGGACTTATCTGGGCGGTGGCCATTGGCTGGATCTGGTTTGGCGAGGTGCCGGACCTGTGGTTCCTGGCCGGCAGCATGATGATCGTGGTGCCGCTGGTACTGATCGGCCTGCGGCACCGGAGACGGCGTTCACCAGCCCGGGGCTTTAACCCCGCCAGCCGGGAAACACTGCAGAAAGAGCTGGAACCCGGGTTCAGCGGGTCTGCTCAATGATCGGCTGGGTATCGCGGATAATCCGCGCTACCCGATGCTCCGGCGCCAGACGGTCGTCGTAGCCGTAGCTGGTGCGGTATCCGTTCCGGTGATCGTCACGATACCGGTAGTGATCGTGGCGGTCCCGGTATTTTTCCCGGTATTTCCGGAGCTGCTTTTCGCGGTACTTTTCCTGTTTGTAGCGCGCTTTTTGCCGCTTTTCCCAGTATTTTCGATCATGGTCCCGGCTGTAGTGCCGGTCGCCGCGATGATCGCGGTCCCGCCATTCCGAGCGCAGGTACTTTTTCTGATGCCCCGGCGGCAGCGCCTTGCCCCGTTCCAGCTGTTTCTGGATGCCCGGCGGGTGGCCGTGGCCACGGTAGCCGTCTGCCTGTGCCAGGCCGGCAAAGCCCAGGGCGACAATCAGGGTACTGCTGATCAGTAGTCGTTTCATGATGACTCTCCCATCTGTTGACCGACTGAAACCATGCTATACGGAAACTTTCCGTGAAGCCTTGCCGTCAGATTACCGAACAGAAGGGTGTTGTCAGCGCCCGAAGGGCGAATTTGCACAAGCTTTACACCGGTTGACGTTTAACGGTCCTTAACCGCGACAGGTTCGCTGCCAAGCAGGTGCGTCTCTATCGCAAAGGTATGCACACAGTCGTCGCCCAATGCCCGCAGAGACTCCGCCAGCCGCAGCAGATACTCGGAATTCGGGCCACTGGGCCCGGCGGCAGCGGCAATCTGGGCGGCGATATCCGCTTCCGGGGCCTCGCCCAGAAACGCCTCGTTATCCTCCGTGGCGATGTACACCAGCCCCTCGGCGTGGCTGCCGTCGTCGAAGGTCATGGTGGTACTGAAGCGCAGGTAGCCGTTCTTTTCCCGCACATCCAGGTACTTGAACACATTGGGCGATACCCGGTAGGCCATGCCTTTGCATCGGGCCCCGGGTTGCTCAATCAGGGTAACCACCCGCCCCGGCGCTTCCGGTGTGCCCCGATGGTCGTGGGAACCCTGCCAGAACCGCCGGGCCCAACCGCGAATAGTAGCCGGGCGTTGTTCCAGAAACGGGAAATCCACCTTGTAAATCAGCGAGCCATAGCCAAACAGCCATACCGATTCGATACCCTCAAAGTTGTACCGGGCCCGATTGTGGTCGATAGTATTAGCAGTCATTCCTGTCCTGATATTTCCGGGAGACGTTTCAATTGCAGGTTTTTCATTCAATCCGGCTGGCGCTTCTGGCCAGCTTTGCCGGCTGGCTCATCCAGTGTCCGGTTAGCGCAGCCGAGCCGGACAGCCAGCCAATCCCCACCTACAGCGTGGTGGTTCAGGATATCGATTACTATCCCATCTACAAGGCTGATTTAGCCAGTAACGAGTATTCCGGTTACCTGCGGGACCTGATGGATGCCTTTGCTGCGGCCGAGGGTATCCGCTTCGAGTACAAGGTGCGGCCGGTGCGCCGGATGATCTGGGAGTACACCCGGGGCCTGTATGACTTCGCCCTGCCCGATCACCCCAACTGGAACAAATCCGAAAAACTGGGCATGGAGCTGAGCTATTCGCCGCCGCTGCTGCACTTTGCCGATGGCCTGTACGTGTTGCGGGAAAACGCCGGCATCACCCGGGAGCAGATGGCCGATTACGGCACCATACACGGCTTTACCCCGTGGAAATTCCAGGACCGGATCGACCAGGGCGATGTTGAACTGATTACCGCGTCATCGCCGGAAAACCTGGTGCTGATGGCGCTGGCCGGTCGGGTAGAAGTGATCAACCTGGCGGCGCCGGTGGCGGAGTACCATTTCCGCAACCTGGACGCGACAGGGCGCTTTGAAACCGCGGCCCACCTGCTGCCGGTCAGCCTCAGCAGCTATCATCTGTCATCTGCCCGGCACCCGGACATCATCGACGCGCTGGCCGATTTTCTTGAGCAGAACCCCGAAATTCCACAGCAACTGCAGGAAAAATACCGGTTTCCGGCCTTACCTTCAGGCGACTGAAGCCATAAACCCGGCAATACCGGTCAGAACAATTTCCGCCGCCATGGCCGAGAGAATCAGGCCGCTGATCTTCGACATGATATTCAGGCCGGTCTTGCCCAGGGCCTTTTCCAGGTAGCTGGACAACCGCAGCAACACCGCCAGGATCAGCAAGCCAGATACCAGCCCCAGCAAACCGCCCGCCACTTCCGGCACGGCCTTGAGCTCCGCACCGTAAACCAGGATGGCACCAATGGTTGCCGGGCCAATCATCACCGGAATGGCCAGGGGCACCACGGCGATGTCATCGCGGTCTTCATCCGGCAGGCCGGTGGCATGGTTGCGGGTGCCGCTGTTCACCAGGCTGATAGCGGTCAGGAACAGCAAGCTGCCGGCCCCGATGCGGAACGAGTTCAGGGTAATGCCGATGGCGTTGAACAGCAGCGGGCCGGCAAAGAACAGGATCACCCCCAGAATAAACGCCGACACACAGGCCCGGCGGATGATCGACGCCTTCTCGGCTGCCGGTAACCCCCGGGTAAGCGCCAGGAACATGGTGACCACGAAAAACGGCGCCAGCAGGAACAGGAAGCGAATGGTGCTGCTGAGGTAGGTCGAGAAAAACGTTTCAAGCATTGAGGCAAATCCGGCACAGGTTTAAAGCCGGTAAGCATAGCGCCGGTTTGCCGGTTCTGCCGTAAGGAAGAGAACCTATGATCGGTGCTCAGCGTTTCTTGATGGACGGCTTGCGGGGCTTTCCGGGTTTCGACGGTTTGCCCTTCGGGCCGGGGCCTTTTCGGCCTTTGCCTGCGGGGGCTTTTCCGCCGGGCTTTGCTCCGGCCCTGGCCGGCTTACCACCAGGACCCGGGCGACCGCCCTTCGCTGAAGCAGGCTTTTTGCGGGGCTTGTTACCGGCCGGCTGCGAGGCCTCCGACGACGAATCCCGGATGGCATCGAACAGCTCCGCCAGTTCCTGTTCAGTGAGATCCCGCCAGGCCCCAACCGGCAGCCCCTGCAGGCTGACGTTCATGATCCGCACCCGCTCCAGCCGAGTGACCTCGTAGCCAAAATGCTCGGCCATGCGGCGGATCTGGCGGTTCAGGCCCTGTACCAGGATGATGCGGAACACAAACCGGGAAACCTTCTCGACCTTGCAGCGCTTGGTCATGGTGCCGAGAATCGGTACGCCGTTACTCATGCCCTCGACGAATTCCCGAGTGACCGGCTTATCCACTGTCACCAGGTATTCTTTCTCGTGGTTATTACCGGCGCGCAGGATCTTGTTCACCAGGTCGCCGTTACTGGTGAGGAAAATCAGGCCCTGGGAGTCTTTATCCAGCCGGCCGATGGGGAAAATCCGCTCACTGTGGCCAACAAAGCGCTGGATATTGTCTTTCTCGGCGCTGTCGGTGGTGCTTACAATGCCCACCGGCTTGTTCAGGGCGATAAAGACCAGGTCTTCTTCGTCCCGGGGTTCCACCACCTGGCCGTTCACCTTCACCACATCGCCCGGCAACACCTGGTCGCCCACCTGGGCCCGGCGGCCGTTGATGTGAACATTACCCTGCTCGATATAGCGGTCAGCATCCCGGCGCGAGCACATGCCGCTCTCGCTGATGTATTTGTTCAGTCGGGTGGAGGTTCTGGTGTTCATGGAGCCCTGCCGGATGCCTGGAAATGGGATAACTCACGGTCGAATGCGGGCATCATCCCACCGGGTGGCCGCTACGGCAACCGGCAAACCGCGGGGCACCCTCCGAACTACCCCAGTATTATCTGGAACTTACACCAGCATTAGACTAAAGAATTAGGTAGTTTCACTAACACTGCTAAGCATGCTTTCTTGTTTCGCTGTTAGAATATGGCGCTTTTCTGTTCGCCCCATTGCCGACAAGGCCAGAAACCGGGGCCGTTAACCGCATAACAAGAGGTGGATCATGTCGACCGAATCCAGGATTCGTTGCCCAAAACTTAGCAAGCGTATTATGAGTGCCCGAGACGCTGCCAGCCTGATCCCCTCCGGCGTGAACGTAGGCATGAGCGGCTTTACCGGCGCGGGCTACCCGAAAGCCGTGCCCCAGGCCCTGGCCGAGCACATCCGTGACCACCGCGCCCGTGGCGAGAACTTCCGCATCAGCGTATGGACCGGTGCCTCCACCGCCCCGGAACTGGACGGCGCGCTGGCCGAAGTAGACGGCATTGAAATGCGCCTGCCCTACCAGAGCGATCCCACCTGCCGCCAGAAGATCAACGAAGGCAAGATGGAATACATGGATATCCACCTGTCGCACGTGGCCCAGCACGCCTGGTCCGGTTTCTTCGGCAAGCTGGATATTGCCGTCATCGAGGTGGTAGGCATTACGAAAGATGGTCGGCTGATTCCGTCGTCGTCCATCGGCAACAACAAAACCTGGATTGACCAGGCCGACAAGGTCATCCTCGAAGTGAACCACGGCCAGAGTGCCGGCCTGGAAGGCATGCACGACGTCTATTACGGCACCGCCCTGCCGCCGCGCCGCAAGCCGATCCCGATCACCAAGCCGGACGAGCACTTTGGCGAGAAGTACCTGATGTGCCCGCCGGAGAAAGTGATTGCGGTAGTGGAAACCAACTCGCCGGACCGCAACTCCCGTTTCAGCGACCCGGACGAAAACTCCCGTCGCATTGCCGGCCACCTGCTGGACTTCTTCGCCAGCGAAGTCGAAAAGAAGCGCCTGCCGGCCAACCTGTTGCCCCTGCAATCAGGCGTCGGCAACATTGCCAACGCGGTGATGGCTGGCCTGAACGAAGGCCCGTTCAACAACCTGACTGCCTACACTGAAGTACTGCAGGACGGCATGCTGGAGATGCTGAAATCCGGCAAACTGGCCAAGGCCTCAGCCACCGCCTTCTCCCTGAGCCCGGAAGCCAACCAGGAACTGGCCGACAACATCGATTTCTACCGGGACCGCATTGTGCTGCGGACCCAGGAAATCAGTAACCATCCGGAAGTGATCCGCCGCCTGGGCATCATTGCCATGAACGGCATGATCGAAGCCGACATCTACGGTAACGTGAACTCCACCCACGTGATGGGCACCCGCATCATGAACGGCATCGGCGGTTCCGGCGACTTTGCTCGTAACGGCTTCCTGTCGGTGTTCATGACCCCGTCGACCGCCAAGGGTGGCTCTATTTCCACGATTGTGCCGATGGTGTCCCACGTGGACCACACCGAACACGATGTGCAGATTGTCGTGACCGAACAGGGCCTGGCCGACCTGCGAGGCCTTCCGCCCCGCCAGCGGGCGCTGAACATCATCGAAAAGTGTGCGCACCCGGACTTCCGCCCGCGCCTGCGGGACTACTTCGAGCGCGCCTGCAACAGCGGCCGCGGTATGCACACCCCACACCTGCTGGAAGAAGCCCTGAGCTGGCACCACCGCTTCGAAGAAACCGGGCAGATGTAACCCGGTTTACAGGGCCAGCCACTGCGCTGGCCCTGTTGCAATGGTCAGCCGGCCAGCGCCGGCTCGCCACCCTGCTCCATCACCTCTGCTGCTTCACACACATACTGCTCGGCATCAAAGAGCCGGGTCTGCTGCCGGAACTGCCAGGTGAAGCCCGGCCACAGGGTGGTGTTCTTGCCGTTCTCGTTCACGTACCAACTCTTGCAGCCAGTCTGCCAGACAGAATCCCCCAGCTTGGCGTGAATGGAGGCGTTGTACCGGCTGAAGGCATCCTCTTTCACTTCCACGCTCTTCCAGCCCCGGTGCTGCATTTTATTCAGGGCATCCAGCACGTACTGAACCTGGGATTCGATCATGTACACCATGGAACTGTGGCCGAGGCCGGTGTTCGGGCCCATCAGCATGAAGAAGTTGGGGAAGCCGGCCACCGTGGTGCCCTTGTAGGCTTCCGCACCCTCTCGCCAGGCATCGAGCAGGTCCTGGCCGCCACGGCCGAAGATCACGCCCCGGGGAATCGGCTCCTGGGCCTTGAAGCCGGTGCCGTACACGATGCAGTCCACCTCACGTTCAGTGCCGTTGTTATCCACAATGGTGTTGCCCTTCACTTCACGGATGCCATCGGTGAGCACATCCACGTGATCCTGGTCCAGCGCCGGGTAGTAGTTGTTGGAGATCAGCACCCGCTTGCAGCCGAAGTGGAAATCCGGCGTGACTTTCTTGCGCAGCGCCTTGTTCTTGATCTGGTTGCGGATGTGGCGGCGGGCCTGCAGTTCACCGATTTTCAGGATGCGCGGGTTACCGACAAAACCCAGAACCCGGGCTTCCAGCATCCAGTAGATACTCTGACGGAAGGCGTTCAGGGTTTGCGGGAACTTGCGGAACATCATCCGCTCCAGCGGGCGGATTTCCCGGTCCGGCTTGGGCATGATCCAGGGCGGCGTGCGCTGGTAAAGGTCCAGATGGGTGGCCTCTTTGGCAATTTCCGGCACGAACTGGATGGCCGAGGCACCGGTGCCGATAACCGCCACCCGCTTGCCCCGGAAATCGTAGTCGTGATCCCAGTTCTGGGAGTGGAAGCGAGTGCCGGTGAAAGACTCCATACCCTTGATGTCCGGGTACGCCGGCGTGCTCAGGCCGCCCATGCCGGACACCAGCACCTCGGCGTGCAGTTTGCGGAATTTGGGCAGGGTTTTGTCGCTGCGATCCAGCGAATCCCCGGGCTTGAGGCCGTGCTTTTCCATATAGGCCCAAAGCTCGGGGCTGTCGCAGGTTTCGATGGTCCAGGCACCGGTTCTTTCATCCCAGCGGGCACCGGCTACGTGGGTGTTAAGCTGGATGTGTTCCATCAGGCCGTACTTTTCCGCGCAGTGGCGCAGGTAGGCTTTGATCTCCGGTTGGGTGGCGAACATCCGGCTCCAGTTGGGGTTCTGTTCGAAGGAGAAGGAGTACAGCGCCGATTGCACGTCGCAGGCGCAGCCGGGGTAGTGGTTTTCGTGCCAGGTGCCGCCGATGTCGTCGCTTTGTTCGAGGATCACAAAGTCGTGAAACCCTGCTTCTTTGAGTTTGATGGCCATGCCGAGGCCGGAGAAGCCGGTGCCGATGATGGCGATCTGGGCGGTTTGTGTCATTGCTACACTCCTGTGTGGCCTGTTTGGGCCTTGCCTGTTGTTGTTTCGGTGGTCATCATGACCGGTAGACACATGTATACCGCCATGGGTAGACACTTGTATACTCCGGTTCGGGTGTTTGGCCTTGGGTGACAGATTGTTGGCCTGTGTGGCCTCGGGGTTGGGTGCTCCGGATCTACTGGCCTCTGGCTCCGAGGTTTGGTTGGTTTGGGGGGAGGCTGTCCAAAAACCGCTCCTTGCGGCACATCCATGTGGCGCTTCTGCTCCGCCATCCATGGCTCCGCACATTTTTGGACAGCCTCCCCCCAAACCAACCGTTAAACTATTGTGATAGCCGTCTCCCAGATTGAACTGTTTGGAAGGAATCCATACGCCAATGTTCGAGAGTCCGCTCTGGTGGAGCTTTCGAAAATGCTTGGAGCCATGGATGGCGGAAAGCAAGCGTACAGGGACGTATTTACAGCGGTTTTCGAAAGCTCCACCAGAGCGGACTAACTCCCGACGTAAGAGGAACAGATGCAAACACTGGCCGGCGGAAAACTGAAACTGGTTCAGGCCGCTCTGCGGTTGATTACCGAAACGCGGAGCCTGACGTCGTTGGGGCTGCGGGAGCTGGCTCGTGAGGCGGGGTTGAATCCGAATACGTTTTACCGGCACTTCAAAAGCCTTGATGAATTCGGGCTACAGGTGCTGGGGTATATCGCCGAGGATATGAAAACCGGGGTGCGGCAGCTGCGGCAGATGGCGGACTCATCCGAGCAGGCGTCTCACGATACCGTCACCTTTGTGTACCGCTACTTCCTCGCCAATCCGGCTGCCACCACCGTGGCTGTTCGCGAGCTGCACGGGCCGTCGCCGGTGTTGCGCCGGGCTTTGGAAGCGCAGCTGGATGCCAGTGCCCGGGAGATGGCGGAGGATATTCTGGAGCGGGGCCTGGTGCCGGGGGTGGACGCCGCGGTGGTGCATGAGATTTCCCACATGACCATTCGCTACATCCTGTTCCGGGCTATGGATTACATCGAGAAGCCGGGGCAGCGGGAGCGGATTCAGGTGGAGACAGAGCGGTTTATCAACCGGCAGTTCCGGGGTGCGCTGCTGGAGGGGGTTGAAGTAGAAAATCTCCTGGCGCTGCAGGAACAAAAAAGCCGCGGGGCCTGAGCGGGCGCCGCGGCAAGCAGGATCGAAGGAGTAGTTCGATCAGTAAAGTTTGGCCAGGGATTTCTTGGCGAAGGCTTCCACTTCGTTCAATCGGCCTTCTTTCACTTTCACCAGCCACTCAGGGTCTTGCAGCAGGGCGCGGCCAACGGCGATCAGATCGAATTCACCGTTGTTCATGCGCTCAACCAGCTCATCGATGCCAGACTGCTCCACCGACTCTTTCTTGCTGGCGAAGGTGCCGCTGATGAAGTCTTCGGTCAGGCCCACACTGCCAACCGACATGGTCGGTTTGCCGGTGATCTTCTGGGTCCAGCCGGCCAGGTTCAGATTGGAACCTTCAAATTCCGGTTCCCAGAAGCGGCGGGTGGAAGCGTGGAAGATGTCGACACCGGCATCCACCAGCGGCTTCAGGAACTGTTCCAGCTGTTCCGGGCTGTCGACCAGTTTGGCTTCATAATCCTGCTGCTTCCACTGGGAGAAACGCAGCATGATCGGGTATTCCGGGCCGACGCGGTGGCGCACTTCTTCTACAATTTCCACCACAAAGCGCAGGCGGTTTTCCATGCTGCCGCCGTATTCGTCGTCGCGTTGGTTGGTGCCTTCCCACAGGAACTGGTCCAGCAGGTAACCATGGGCACCGTGGATTTCCACGCCGTCAAAACCGAGGGCCTTGGCATCCTGGGCAGCATCGCCGAAGGCTTTGATCACATCCTGGATGTCTTCCTTGCTCATCGCCTTGCCGTTGGGCTTGCCCGGGGCAAACAGGCCTGAAGGGCTGTAACCGGGAACAGACGGATCCGGCTCGATACCTTCTTTGCGCACCGCGCCCACGTGCCACAGCTGCGGGAAGATGGCGCCGCCGGCTTCGTGCACGGCATCAACCACCTGCTTCCAGCCCGCCAGGGCTTCGTCACCATAGAAGGCCGGCACGTTCGGGTAACCGTTGGCAGCGGCGTGATTCACTACCGTGCCTTCGGTGATGATCAGGCCGACGCCGGCTTCGGCACGGCGACGATAGTAATCGACCACATCCTGACCCGGTACGCCGTTGGGTGAGAAATTGCGGGTCATCGGAGCCATGGCTACGCGATTGCGCAGCTTGAGGTTGTGAAGTTCAAACGGCTCAAACAAAGGACCAAGATTCATACTCATGTGATGTGCAACCTCATTAATTTGGTTTCGTAAAGCAACCCTATTAAATCCAGTTTCAAAATGCAACCCTATTGGGTACACTCCCTTACATGGCCAGAAAACGTTTTGATGATTCCAGTTGCTCCGTCGCCCGCGCCCTCAATGAAGTGGGCGACTGGTGGTCCCTGCTGATTGTGCTGCATGCAATGTACGGCACGCGACGGTTTGTGGATTTTCAGCAGCAACTGGGGATTGCCAAGAACATTCTTTGTGACCGCCTGGCCAAGCTGGTGGATAACGAAGTGCTGCGCAAGGTGGATGTGGGCGAACACGGTTCCCGCTTTGAATACCGCCTGACCGAAAAAGGCCGGGACCTGTTCCCGGTGGTGGTGGCCCTGCGCCAGTGGGGTGACAAGTGGAACCCGGCGCCAGACGGCCAGCCGCTGGATCTTCGTGACCGGGAGAGTGGCCAGCCTATCCAGGCCGTGACGGTTCAGAACGCCAAGGGTGAGCCCCTTAGTATCCGGGAGGTGTTGGTGGCGGAAGACCTGGAGAAGGCCAGCAACCAGGGCTGACTATACGCAGGGCCCGAAGTACCCCCGTTTTTTTGAGTTGGGTCAACCATGCCTCCGAAGCCTGCCGGGGTGGCGCCCTTAATTGTCTTAAATCAAGTTTTCCCTTTCCCCAGCCATTACCCTCACTCCATTGACTTTTAATAAGTGAGGAAATGGCTATGTCTCGTACTTTCAAACTCGGTGTTCTGGCTGCGGCCGTGATGGCTGTTGCTCCGGCTGCTCAGGCTTTTGAAGCTGGCGACTTTGTTCTGCGTGCCGGTGTTGTGCATGTGGCGCCGGATGATTCCAGTGACCCGCTGTTGGTAACCGGATTTGGCCCGCTTGATGGCAATCAGGACCTGCTTGCTGGAACTGAAGTTGGCGTTGATGCGAATACTCAGCTGGGTATTCGTGCTACTTACATGTTTACCGATAGTCTGGGTTTGGGTGTATTAGGCGCAACTCCTTTCAAACATGATATTAAAGGGGAGAGCTCACTGTCTGGTGCCGGTAAGTTAGGTGAAACCAAACAATTGCCACCAACCATTACCCTGCAGTATTTCCCAATGCCGAGCAGTTCCAAATTCCAGCCATACGCTGGTGTTGGTGTTAACTACACGACTTTCTTTGAAGAGAAAACCAACTCAACATTGACTGGTTATGTGGATCAAACTGCCAACGCTGCCTACGGCACGGCTATCGGCACGGTGACTGACACAAAGCTTGATCTGGACGATAGTTTCGGCGTAGCTGTGGAGCTGGGCATGGATTACATGCTGAGCGAGCAGTTCGGTCTGAACGCCGCCATCTGGTGGGCTGATATCAACACCGATGCAACGGTATCGGCTTACGCTGGTGACACCAAAGTCGCTGAGGCAACTACCGAAGTCGAAATCGACCCCATGGTCTACATGGTAGGTTTCACCTACAAGTTCTGATCCGGAGTCTCCCCGGCAGCTCGCAACTCACGAAGCTGCCGCAGGAACCACTCTCAGAACACAAAAAAGCGGGACTCTTCAGCCCCGCTTTTTTATTGTCCGGAAAACCGGATCAGATCACGCGCTCTGGCGCTGAGCCGGGCGACCACTTCTACCCTGCCCCTGACCACGACCTTGTCCTTCGCCCTGACCACCACGGCCACGACCGCCGCTGCGAGCAGCCGGTTTCGGGCCAAAGCTCTTGCCATTGCCTCCCTGAGGGCGACGATTCCGCGCCTTGCTCGGGTCGGCCTTGGCTTTGGGCTTCAGCGGCAGGTTGTTTTTCGGCTCGAAGCCTTCCACTTCCTTGCGCGGCAGCTGCTTCTTGATCAGCTTTTCGATACCCGCCAGCAGTTTGCCTTCATCGGCACTTACCAGCGACAACGCATGGCCACTTTCGCCGGCGCGGCCGGTACGGCCGATGCGGTGCACGTAGTCTTCCGGCACGTTCGGCAGTTCAAAGTTCACCACTTGCGGCAGCTGTTTGATGTCCAGGCCACGGGCGGCGATGTCGGTGGCAACCAGCACACGCACTTCACCGGCTTTAAAGTCTGCCAGCGCACGGGTACGGGCACCCTGTGACTTGTTGCCGTGAATGGCGGCGGCGGTGATGCCGTCCTTTTCCAGCTTCTGGGTCAGGCGGTTGGCGCCGTGCTTGGTGCGGGTGAATACCAGCACCTGGTCCCAGGCGTTGTCACGCACCAGCTTGCTCAGCAGCGCGGTCTTCTGGCTCTGGTCAACCGGGTATACCGACTGCTTCACTTTCTCGGCGGTGGTGTTGCGGGCAGCCACTTCCACCTGTACCGGATTATCCAGCAGGCCCTGGGCCAGGGTGCGGATCTCGTTGGAGAAGGTGGCAGAGAACAGCAGGTTCTGGCGCTTGGCCGGCAGCAACGCAAGGATCTTGCGGATGTCGCGGATAAAGCCCATATCCAGCATGCGGTCAGCTTCGTCCAGTACCAGGATTTCCACTTCGTTGAAGCGCACAGCGTTCTGCTGATACAGGTCCATCAAACGGCCAGGTGTTGCCACCAGTACGTCCAGGCCCTTGCGCAGCTTCATCATCTGCGGGTTGATCTTTACACCACCGAAAACCACGGCGGCCTTGGTGGGAACGTACTTGCTGTACAGGTTCACGCTGTCGTGTACCTGCGCGGCCAGCTCACGGGTGGGTGTGAGAATCAGGGCGCGGGGGCCTTTGCCAGTGCGGGGGTTTTCCGCCAGGCGCTGCAACAAAGGCAGGGTAAAACCAGCAGTTTTACCGGTGCCGGTCTGGGCCGCGGCCATTACGTCCTTGCCAGACAAAACGGCAGGGATCGCCTGCAGCTGAATGGGAGACGGGGTTTCATAACCCTGATCGGCGGTGGCACGGACCAGCTGCTCGGACAAACCGAGAGAAGAAAAACTCATATACGGTGTACTCTTGATTGATTCTGCCTCCACGAACACCGGATGCGGCGAATGCGGGCAGATGCCATGAACATTCATGGAATAAAAGACGACTACGGTCACGCGCCGGGTTCGGGGTGACGTCCTCTGACAGGTCGTATGGATGGTTCGCAAAGCGGCCGTTGGCCGGAAACTGCGGAATCCCTAGAGGCAGGATGCAGGCACGGTAACAGACGCCCCGGCAAATAGCTATAGGTGGTTTTTATTAGCAGGCTTTCATTTATGCAAAAACATGGAACTCCCATGAATGTCTCTGGTCACTAGCCGCCGTATGCCGATAAAACCCACTGGATTCCGGAGATTCCATGCTCAGCGTAGGCGTTGGCCCCCTCAGCCTGTCCATCGAGCACCTGCTTCTGGTGCTGGCCTTTGTGGTCGCCCTGATTGTAGGCGCCCTGACCGGCCGTAAAGAGAAAACCCCGGTAGCCGGCACGCTGGCCGATATCTTCCTGGTCGCCATGGTCAGTGCCCGTATCGGCTTCGTGGTGCGGTATTTTGGCGAGTATCAGGGCGACTGGCTGGGCATGATCGACATCCGCGACGGCGGTTTCGATATGGTGACCGGCCTGGTTGTTGCCCTGGCGTTCACCGGCTACCTGATGTGGAAACGGGCCGCCATGCGCCGGGCACTGGGCTCCGCCGTTGCCGCCGGGCTGATTACCTGGGGCGGCATCAGTGGCCTGATCGCCCTGATGAACCAGCAAACCCAGGGCCTGCCCGAAGTCGCCCTGACCGACCTGAACGAGCGCCCGGTAGACCTGGCCAGCCTGGGCGGTGACAAGCCCACGGTGGTGAATCTCTGGGCCACCTGGTGCCCGCCCTGCATCCGCGAGATGCCGGTGCTGGAAGAAGCCCAGCAGCGTTATCCGAACGTGAACTTTGTCTTCGCCAACCAGGGCGAGCACCCGGAAACCATCCGCAAGTTCCTGATGGAACAGAACCTGAACCTGAGCCACGTACTCAGCGACAGGCAGAACCGTTTTGGCCGGGTAGTCGGCAGCCACGGCTTGCCAACCACCCTGTTCTACAACGCCCAGGGCCACCTTGTAGATACCCATATGGGCGAATTGTCCCGCGCCAGCCTGGCCCGGAGCCTCGAACGCTTCGATGCCAGCTTCCTGAACTCATCCCCATCCAAGGAGTTAACATCCCGATGAGCACTCCCCTTGCCCAACGCCTGATCAAGGGCACCGTTTTATCGTCTGCCCTGTTTGCCATGGCGGCACAAGCCCAGGACTACCCACCCGCAATCCAGTCGCTGGAGCAACAGGGCGTTACCGTCCTGGAAAGCTTCGAAGCGCCGGGCGGCATGACTGGCTACGTCGGCGAGATGCAGGGGCGCTCCCTGGCGTTTTACCTGACCCCGGATGGCGACCATGTAATTGTGGGTACGCTGCTGGACGATAAAGGCACCAACCTCAGTGCTGCCAGCATCGAAGAGCTGGTGACCGGCCCGAAATTCGCCGAAGCCTGGCCCCGGCTGGAAAGCAGCAACTGGGTGCGTGACGGCGCCGAAGACGCCGAGACCGTGATTTATACCTTCACCGACCCCAATTGCCCCTACTGCCACCGGTTCCGCCAGCAGGCAGCGGCATGGATTGATGCCGGCAAGGTGCAGCTACGGCACATTATGGTGGGTATTCTTCGGGAAGACAGCCTGACCAAGGCCGCCACCATTCTTGGCAGCGACAACCCGGAAGCTGCATTGCATGAGCATCAGGGCAACTACGAGCAGGGTGGCATAGAGGTCGACCGCAAGAAAGTCAGCGCCGCCCATATGGACGTGAAGGCCAACAACCGCCTGATGCAGCAACTGGGCCTGCAAGCCACCCCCAGCACCCTGTACAAGGATGGTGAAGGCAATGTGAAAATGGTTCAGGGCCTGCCTAACCCGCAGGCGCTGGAACGGATGATGGGCTCCAAGCCTTGACGGAACCCTGCGTCAGGCCAGCCAGAACGTCAGACTGAAGCCCAGAAGGCTGGCCGCGCCCAAACCGCACAGAGACAGCGGCAGGCTCCAGCGGAAGGAGGCATCCCGGGCCCGGTATCCGGTCAGCCGTTCCATGATCAGGGCGTTGGCCGCAAAGGGTGTGCCGAAGGCAGTAATACCCCAGCCGGTAACCATGGCAATCGCCAGGCCCAGCTGGGCCGCGGTTGGCCACAGGGAACCCAGAATGCCGCCCACCAGGGTGGCAATAATAATGGGGTTCATACCCGCCAGACCGGCGGCAAAGAACACCCAGGGCACACCGGCGGCCAGCAGGGCCCAGAGCCACACCGGCAATTCCGGCTGACCACTGATCTGGCCCAGTACCACGCCACTGAGCACCGCACCGATAAAGGCCGAGCCACCTACAATGGCCAGCTCGTTACTGACATTGCCCATGCTGGTCATGGGCGGATTTTGCCCTCGCAGCCACCCCAGAACCCGGTACAACAGCACCGCCCCCAGGCAGCTCAGAGCCACCGCATGGGCATAGCTCAGCCCGAACTGATGGCTGAGCCAGAGGACACCCACACACACCGCAAGGATCAGGCCACCAAACCGCAGCCAACTGCCCGCGCCGGCACCAGTACCGCCCTGCTCGGTGTTTTCCAACGGTTCCGGTTCACGCCAGCGTAATCCCGCCAGCAGCATCAGCACAGAAAACGGCACGGCCAGGGACAACAGTGACAACAGGCTCACCTGGGGCAACAAAGTCAGGGTGAGCACCACCGAGATAGACAGGGGCGAGAACGAGGGTGCCACGCCGAACCCCCGCAAAACAGCCCGTGTGGCATTGCGGGTAGATTCGGAATCTCCATTGCGACGAATACGCTCCCCTACCAGGCTGCCCACCACAGCGACCGAACCAAAGTTCAGGGGAATGGATACCAGCGCGGTACCGAAGGCCAGGCTCAGATAACGGGTCAGCGGTTTGCCGCCAAACAGGCTGGAAGAAATCTGTTGCAGGTCCTGTGTGCGGGCCAGCACGTTCGACAACAGCATCACCGCCAGCATCAGGCCCGCCAGGCGGGTCATGTTACCGGCGGCGGTTACGATCAGCGCCGGGTCGTAGCCCAGCGCGAAGATCAGCATGGCCAGGGCCACCACAAACACCGCACGGGGTACGTTACGCATGTCCTGCCAACCCAGAAGTATCGCCATACCAGCCGCCGCAGCACCCAGCAACGGCATACCGGGCAGCACCGAAAGCACGGCCGCAGTCAGGGCAAGGTAGGCAAAGGCCGAACGTAATCCGGTAGGCAAGGGGGTGTCCTTATTCGAACAACAGGAAGCCGTTATCGTAAGGATGCTAAGGGCCCTTGCCTATCAGCATTTGTGATAACACAGCCCTGAGCTATGCCGGGGAGGAAATCCACAGGGTTGATCGGTGCGTAGTTTTAACGGAGAGTAAGGTCTATATAAATTCACGACATAAGAAAAAAGGATGATCCATCATGCAGTCCGGATGGAAATTCACCCTCGGCCTGTCCGCCGTTTTAATGATGCTGGGCGGGTGCAGCGAGCAGCAGGAAACGTCCGCCCAAAGCACCGGGCTCAAGCCGCCCTCGGAAACCGGTATTCTGAAAGTCGCCACCCGTAACGGCTCGACCACCTACTACCTTGACCGACACGAGAACCCTGTCGGCCCCGAATACGCCCTGGTCTCCGACTACGCCCAGGCCCGTGGCTGGGAGGTGGAGTGGACCATGCTGGACTCCACCGCCGATGCGCTCGCCGCCCTGGAAGCCGGCACTACCCACCTGGCAGCCTCCGGCCTGACCCACCTGCACAGCCGCAACGAGCTGTTCACGCCGGGGCCGGCCCACACCGAGATCACCGAGCAACTGGTCTGCCACCGTGACGATCGCCCCCTGCCCCGCAAACCTGAAGACATTCAAGGAATCGATATTGAGGTCACCGCCGGCTCCAGCTATGTGGACACACTGAACGAACTGGCCGGACAGCATCCGGAGATTGAATTCCGGGAAGACAGCGAGCGCACTACCGAAGTGATCCTGGCCGAAGTGGCAGACAGGAATGTGGGCTGCACCGTGGCAGACTCCAACATTGTGCAGGTGATGCGCCGGCACTTCCCGCACCTGGAAGTGGCCATGAACCTGACCGAAGGACGTAACCTGGGCTGGTACCTGCCTGCCGGCTCAGACGAGTTGGCAGCAGACGCCCGGGAGTGGATGAACAGCAAGGAAGGTGACGAAGCCCTGGGCCGGATGGAAAACCTCTACTACGCCTACATCGGCGACTTCGACTTTGTCGACTTGCGGGCCCTGAACCGGCGGATTGAAGACCGGCTGCCGAACTACATCGATCTGTTCCGGGCGGCCGAGCAGAAAACCGGCATACCGGCCGACCTGCTGGCAGCGCTTTCCTACCAGGAATCCCACTGGAACCCGAAAGCCAGGTCGCCCACCGGCGTGCGGGGCATCATGATGCTGACCCTGAATACCGCAAAATCCCTGGGGGTGACCAACCGGCTGGACCCGGTTGCTTCCATTGACGGCGGTGCCCGCTACCTGGCCGACCGCCACCGCCGCCTGCCGGACACCATCCCGGAGCCGGACCGCACCTTCCTGGCCCTGGCCAGCTACAACATCGGCCGCGGCCACCTGCTGGATGCCCGGCAATTGGCCCGGGACCTGGGCAAGAACCCGGATTCCTGGGAAGACATGGAGAAAGTACTGCCCCTGAAAGCCGACAAACGCTACTACCCCAGCACCCGCTATGGCTACGCCCGGGGTTACGAACCGGTGCACTACGTGCAGCGTATCCGCAACTACCGGGACATTATCCGGCCAGCGTTCCAGTAACTCAGGAGCCGAACAGGGCCGAGCGCAGGGGCCGCAGGAAACCGGTACTCTGGGACTGTCCGGCCAGGCTGCGTTGGCCGTCGAATTCCAGGTAGCCATCTTCGATGGGCTCGAAGCGCAGGATCTTCACATCGGTGAGGTAATCCTGCGAGGCCTTCCAGGGGCCATGGGTGCCCTGCCGGGGCAGCCGGTCTTCTGCACGCTTGATGTAGCCGGCGTCCAGGGAGCCCAGAATGGTTTCGTCACCACGGCTGTTTTCGGTGTCCCGGGGCACCGCCACCTCATAACCCTTGCGATCCATATGGTTGATCAGCCGGCACAGGTACTCGCTGGCGATATCCGCTTTCAGGGTCCAGGAGATGTTGGTGTAGCCGAAGATCATGCCGGCGTTGGGCACCCCTTCCACCATCACGTTCTTGTAGATCACCTTGTCTTTGAGCACCACCTCCCGTCCGTCTACCCGGGGCTTGATGCCACCCAACATCTGGATATCCAGGCCGGTGGCCGGAACGATGATGTCTGCTTCCAATTCCTCGCCGGATTTCAGGCGAATACCGGTTTCGGTAAAGCGCTCGATGTGATCGGTTTTGATCGACGCGCTGCCCGCCTTGATGGCCTCGAACAGGTCGCCGTCTTTCACCACACACAGGCGCTGGTCCCAGGGGTTGTAGTCAGGGCTGAAGTGGCGCATGTCAGCCTTACCGTTAAGCTGGCGTTTGATGATCGACAGGAACAGGCGGCGCATGGCTTTCGGGCTCTTGCGGGAGCGCTCGAACAGGAACCGGGAAATGGAAATATTCCGGGCCCGGGTCAGCCGGTAGGCGGTCCTGGCCGGCAGCACTTTCTGCATGGCCAGGGTCACTTTGTCTGTTGATGGCAGCGGCATCAGATAGGTAGGCGAGCGCTGCAGCATGGTTACATGGGCCGCTTTCTCCGCCATGGTCGGCACCAGGGTAATGGCCGTGGCGCCACTGCCGATCACCACCACTTTCTTGCCGGTGTAGTCCAGGTTTTCCGGCCAGTGCTGGGGGTGCACAACCTGGCCCTTGAAGTCGCTCTCGCCGGGGAAATCCGGTTTGTAGCCCTGGTCATAGTTGTAGTAACCGGTACAACCCACCAGGAAGTTAGCGGTGTAGGTTTCCTGGTCGCCGGTCTGCTCATTCTCGGCGGTCACTGTCCAGCACTTATCTGCGCTGGACCACTCGGCAGTTTTTACCGCCACACTGTACCGGATGTGCTTTTCGACATCGTTTTCCTTCGCGGTTTCCGCCACATAACGCTTGATGGATGCGCCATCGGCCAGCACCTTGCCGCCGGTCCAGGGCCGGAAGTTATAACCGAAGGTGAACATGTCAGAATCCGAACGGATGCCGGGATAGCGGAACAGGTCCCAGGTACCGCCCATGGCCTGACGGCGCTCCAGAATGGCAAAGCGCTTGCCGGGGCACTCCCGTTTCAGATGGCAGGCCATGCCGATGCCGGATACCCCGGCACCGATGATCAGGACATCGTAGTGTTGTTGGTTCATGCGGAGGTCTCCCGGGAGTTATCTTTATTGTTGAATAACGCCCACGTTACGCCGCCGGCCCGCTACTTCAATTGGCCTGACAACCCCCGTGAAGCCGTATGCAGGGCCAAACCACCTGCACACGTCCGGCCGGAACCTGCTTGTCTCACGGCTTTAACCCTGGGTACTTTTTCTGCAACCGATACAGCCGGACAATGGTAATGATGTTGGTAACCAGCACCATGCCCTCGGCCAGGATGCCGCCTACCGAACCGATCACGATGTTGTTGAGCATCCAGGCCAGGGCGGCCAGGCCCAGCACAATGCGAAGGGGTATCCCCCGGAGCATGAACATACCAATGGTACCCAGAGTGGCGGCGGTCAGGGGGAACACATCGGTGGCGGTTTTCCAGGTGGCCCAGGCCACCAGCAGATTCACGGCGAGTGTGCCGGCCATGATTTTCCAGTTGCCCTGGTAACGGCGCGCCAGGGCGATGCGCAGAATGACCAGCACCGTCAGGGCGGCAGCGGTCCAGCTCTGGAAGAAGGCAAACATCAGGGCGAAGGCGACATTGGCGGAGATCAGCAGCACCATCAGCCGGTCGTCGTTCTTGTTGGCAAAGCCGGCAATACAGAAAGCCAGGGCCACCAGGCCCGCCAGCTGGCCAAGCAGTTGTGCCAATGTCATGCCTGCGATCAGATCTGCCATCGCGCCCTCGTCGTCAAAACCACCAGACTGCCATATTTGCCGGCGCTGAACCACGCAGTTGGTGGCGCCTGCAAGCAATACCTTTGGTACAAAATGCCATTGCCCTTAGTTTGCTAATCAGGCCATCATCGTTCAATCATGCGCACACCCTGGAATCCGGACATGGACAATTACCTCAAAGCCACGCCCTTCTTCGACTACAACCACCCCGCAGTTAGCGCCTGGCTCCAGGAGCAGCTGGCCGGTGTTCCGGATGACCCGGTAGAGCAAATGAAGGCGCTGTACCTGGCGGTGCGCGACGGCATCCAGTACAACCCCTATGTGTTCCGGGCGGAACCCCACACCCTGTCCGCCAGCTATGCCCTGGAATCCGGCGAAACCTACTGCATCCCCAAAGCCGTTCTTCTGGGCGCGGCCGCGCGGGCCCTGGGCATCCCCAGCCGCCTGGGCCTGGCCGATGTACGCAACCACCTGTCCAGCCCCAAGCTGATTGAATGGCTGCAGTCGGATGTGTTCCGCATGCACGGGTTTATCGAGCTGTACCTGAACGGCCGCTGGGTGAAGGCCACGCCAGCATTCAACCAGCAGCTGTGCCAGATGATGAAGGTAGACCCGCTGGAGTTCGACGGCGTGAACGACTCGGTGTTCCAGGAGTTCACCGAGGATGGCCACGCCCATATGGAATACATCAACGACCACGGCGTGTTCGACGACGTGCCCTTTGACTTTATTCTGGCAGGCCTGCAGGCGGCCTACGGCCACCTGTTCACCCCGCAGGGCGAGGCTGGCCGGGTTGATGGCAGCCTGGAGCAGGACATGGCGGGCGGCTCGTAAGCCCATAAAAAAACCGGTATCCACATCCCGCAGATACCGGTTTCAGGGGTCAGCCTGAGGCTGTCAGACTTGGGTAAACTTACTGCGCAGAGTTGCGGATCAGGAAGTCAAAGGCACTCAGGGAAGCCTTGGCACCTTCACCCATAGAGATCACGATCTGCTTGTAGGGCACCGTGGTGGCATCGCCGGCCGCGAACACACCCGGAATGGATGTTTCGTTACGGTCGTTGACGATGATCTCGCCGTGCTGGCTCAGCTCGATATCACCCTTCAACCACTCGGTGTTCGGTACCAGGCCGATCTGCACGAAGATACCTTCCAGCTCGATGTGGTGCGCTTCACCGGTGGTGCGGTCGGTGTAGTTCAGGCCGCTTACCCGGCCGTTCTCGCCCACTACCTCGGTGGTCTGGCCAGAAGTGATGATCTTCACGTTGTCCAGGCTGCGCAGTTTCTTCTGCAGCACTTCGTCTGCACGCATCTGGTCGCCAAACTCGATCAGGGTAACGTGGCCAACAATACCGGCCAGATCGATGGCAGCTTCCACACCGGAGTTACCGCCACCGATTACCGCCACGCGCTTGCCTTTGAACAGTGGGCCGTCGCAGTGCGGGCAGTAGGCCACGCCCTTGTTACGGTACTCTTCTTCACCCGGCACACCCATCTGGCGCCAGCGGGCACCGGTGGACAGAATGAGGGTACGGGACTTCAAAGAAGCACCATTGGCCAGCTTCACTTCGTGCAGGCCGCCCGGCTGCGCTGCCGGAATCAGCTTCTCGGCACGCTGCATGTTCATGATGTCGACTTCGTATTCGTTAACGTGCTGCTCCATGGCAGAGACCAGCTTCGGGCCTTCGGTGTAAGGCACGGAAATCAGGTTTTCGATACCCATGGTATCGCTCACCTGGCCACCGAAACGCTCGGCCGCAATACCGGTGGAGATTCCCTTACGGGCCGCATAGATCGCCGCCGCAGCGCCAGCCGGGCCACCACCGATGACCAGAACTTCGAAGTCGTCTTTCTGGTTCAGCTTCTCGGCCTCTTTCTCGGCAGAGTTGGTGTCCAGTTTGGCTACGATTTCTTCCAGCGTCATGCGGCCCTGGCCCCAGGGCTGGCCGTTCAGGTACACACTCGGTACCGCCATCACTTCACGCTGCTCGACTTCGTCCTGGAACAGGGCGCCATCGATGGAGGTGTGCTTCACCTTCGGGTTCAGCACGCTCATCAGGTTCAGGGCCTGTACCACGTCCGGGCAGTTCTGGCAGGACAGGGAGAAGTAGGTTTCGAACTCGAACTCGCCGTCCAGCTCCTGGATCTGCTCGATCAGCTCCTGTGACGCCTTGGACGGGTGACCGCCTACCTGCAGCAGCGCCAGTACCAGTGAGGTGAACTCGTGGCCCATGGGGATACCGGCGAAACGTACGCCAACATCGGAACCAATCCGGTTGATCGCGAAAGACGGGCGACGCACGTCGGTTGATTCTTCCGTGCGCAGGCTGATCTTGGAGGACATCGGCTCCAGCTCTTCCAGCAGCTCTTTCAGCTCCTGGGACTTCTTGCTGTCGTCATAGGCTGCCACCAGCTCGATCGGCTGCTGCAGCTTTTCCATGTACGCCTGGAGTTGTTGCTTGATGTTTGCATCCAACATTTAGGGGGTCTCCTTGATATCTGTCGTAGCCAAGTGGCTGGATTCAAAGTGAATCGTTAAAAGAAGTTGTATGTAAGATACGGCCCTGCAATACAAAGCTCAAATTAATTGATACAAAGCGATTAATAGGGCAGAGCTATAGTATGCGCGTTAACCCATCCCCACTCTGAACCCCGGCCACCACAGCCGCTCGAATACCTCAAGCTTCACTTCAACAGTAGACGATATCGGAAGCCCAGGGCATGACCGGTGGCAAGATTGCGGGTTTTGCGGACACCACAACGCAAAAACCCCGGCAGAGCCGGGGTTTTCGGAGGATCGAGGCCTGCGGACAGGCCTCTTTCCAGTCAGTTTTTCTGTGGCAGAAAAACTTAGATCTTGCCAACCAGGTCCAGAGACGGAGCCAGTGTTTCTTCGCCTTCTTTCCACTTGGCCGGGCAAACTTCGCCAGGATGGTTACGAACGTACTGGGCAGCTTTAACCTTGCGCAGCAGGTCGTCTGCGTCACGGCCGATGCCTTCAGCAGTGATTTCCATGGCCTGGATAACGCCATCCGGATCGATCAGGAAAGTAGCACGGTCTGCCAGGCCCTGGCCTTCACGCATAACACCGAAGTTGTTGGTGATGGTGCCAGTCTGGTCGCCTACCATGTAGTACTGGATCTTGCCGATGGTGTCGGAAGTATCGTGCCATGCTTTGTGGGTGAAGTGAGTGTCGGTAGACACGGAGAACACTTCAACGCCCAGCTTCTGCAGCTCTTCGTACTTGTCAGCTACGTCGCCCAGCTCGGTCGGGCAAACGAAGGTGAAGTCAGCCGGGTAGAAGAAGAAGATGGCCCACTTGCCTTTAACGTCTGCTTCGGAGATTTCTACAAACTCGCCCTGCTTGAATGCGGTTGCGTTGAACGGTTTGATTTCGCTGTTAATAATACCCATCTCAGAATAGCTCCTGTTGATAGTTTGGGTTGATGGCTAAGAATCGGTGCAAAGAATACTGCTTTTGCCAATTCGGTAAAAATTGATTATTTCCAACCTCAGGATAGGCTCAGCCTATCCTGATAAAAATCCTGCCTCTCGGCCCGCAGCGGTACGGCGTTATCCCGCTACCCAACCAGATATGGGGCCTCGCCCCGCCGTTTCAATCCTGTGGAAAACCAGTATGTGTTGTTCCGGTGACGGTTTGATGGCGGTAGTAACCCCCGGATTCACTAGGCATAAATATAAAAAAGGTATTCCTGCCCGTTCTTCACCGGATCCTGGGCAAAGGTATAACCGTGGGCGATGGCTTCTTCCGGCACATTCCGGAACGAGCCCGGGCAATCGGTGATCACCTGCAACAGCTCGCCCTTGTTCATGCCTTCCAGCGCTTCCAGGGTGTAAATCACCGGATAGGGGCAGGATTCGCCCCGCAGATCCAGCGTGAAGTCTGCCTCTTTCATGGCTTCCATATTATGCAACGCCCCTTTTCAGCTCGAAATTACGGTGGTAGCTCTTCTCCCGGTACACGGTCAGGGCGTACAAAACACCCAGCATTACCAGGGTACTCAGGATGGCACCGGCCGGGCCCAGCGTGGCGATCAGGTTGACCTTGTCACCACCTTGCACCAGCACATCATAGATGCCGAGGTTATCCCAGCCATAGGCCAGTACCGTAGCACCGATCACATTGCCGGCAAATACCGGCAGGAACAGCACCTGGCCTTCCATCAGCCGGTACATCATGCCGGTTTCACAACCCGAGGCCATCACAATACCCAGGCCGAACAAGACACCACCCACCAGGGTACTGAGCGCCGCAATCTGGGTGATGGGCGTCATGTCATAGACAGAAATGACGACGAAGGTGATCACTGAACTGGCCGCCATCCCGATAATAATGGCCTTGGTCATCAGGCTGCGCCCGACCAGGAACAGATCCCGGAAGGCGGAGGTAAAGCAGATCTGGCCGCGCTCAATCAGCACACCGAAAGCCAGGCCAAACAGCGCACCCAGGCCGAGCAGCTTCTGCCCGGTAGAGAACAGGTACACCACAAAGCCCAGATAAACGAGGGCAATAACACCACCCACATAAGGCTGGATAACCCGGGTTTTGGCAACGGAAGGTTTACCCGCACCCCGTGCCAGCGACGGCTTGCCCTTCCACCAGCGCATCTTCGTTAACTTAGCCCCGAAAAACGTACCGATGCCGGTGGCGACAATGAAAATCCAGGAGTGGAACGAGAACTGCGGCACCCCGGTAAAGAAGGCCGCCAGGTTGCACCCCAGCGCCAGGCGGGCACCAAAACCGGCAATAATGCCGCCGACAAAGCCCTGCACATAACGGCGCTTCTGTTGCGGCAATCGAACCTTGAAGCTGTTACTCAGCAGCACCATCATCAGCGCCCCGATAAACATACCCCAGACAATCCAGCCATCCGGGCGGGTCCAGGTGGAACCGTCCAGCTTGACCATCTGGTAGTACTCCCACCCGGACACATCCACCCCGAACACCTGCAGGATCTCGCCCCCAAGCCGGGTAAATTCACCGGTGACCGCCCAGACCGTCGAGGTCAGGCCGAAGTACAGTGCGCTGAGCAGCGCCTGCGACGATGAGCACAACATGGGGGTTCCAGTGGCGCTGGAAGACGGATTGAAACATGAAGCGGAAGTCCTTTTGGTCTTGGGCTTGATTGGCGAATCATTCTACTAGGATACGACTGATTAGCTACTCTGGCAGCCCCGCGAACGCGGGCACCTCCCCTAACCTATATTCCCAGACAGCTTTGCTCGACGAGAAGATATGCGCCGTAGGCAACATGGCAATGTCTGTGTCCAAACACCCTGCTGGCACGACAAGCAAACCTGCAACCTGGGTGTTTGGCAATGCTGAACCACACACCTGACAAAAGCTTCGGTTATGACGAGTGCCAGGAAGCGTAAAGGACGTTACGGCATCTGCACCCGACAGCCAGACCAACCTGGCTGAGCGCGAAAACAGATTTGCCGCATGGGCCGAACCTGTATCTTTTTGGCAATGCTGACAGTGGCACAGGTAAAAGCTGTCGAACTCGCCTTTTACCTCAAAGGTTACGGTGCCGCACAGGCAAGAACCGGAATGATCAGTCATCAGAACTCCTTCCATGGACTGTGGGGAAGAGACGTAACGCGGAGCTTCGCGGCGTGCCGGAGCGCCAGCGCAGGCGCGTCCGACAACAGCCGTTGGTTAAATGCTTGTATGCGCATGGTCATGCGCATAAGATCAAGCTGTGTATTCTAGATCTTCTCGGAGGCCCTCATGGCAGAACTCTATAATTCAGCCGCCCCCAAAAAAGCAGCGAACCTCTCAATCAACAGCGATCTGCTGCGTAGAACCCGGGAACTGAACATTAATTTGTCTGCCACCCTGGAACGAGCTCTGAAAGAAGAGCTTTCGAAACGCGAAGCCGCTCAATGGGTTGAAGAGAATCGCGCTGCGATAAAAAGCTACAACGATTTCGTCGAACAACATGGATGCTTCGGCGACGAATTCAGGGAGTTCTGATGGCACAATTCGATGTGTACCCCAGCCCGAGCAAAATCAGCAAGGCTCACTACCCTTACCTTGTGGATATTCAAAGCAGCCTTCTGAGCGATTTGGCAACTCGCATTGTTATCCCTCTGGGCAAACGTTCTGCCTTCGGTGGCGAAGCCATGCAAGGGCTCACTCCCGAAATCAGCTTCGCCGATCAGGAGCTGTTGCTGTTAACTCCCCAAATTTCCTCCGTGCCTGAAAAACATCTCAAGAGCCCTATTGGCTCCCTCTCACATTTCAGAGACCAGATTGTTGGAGCTCTGGACCTGGCTGTAACCGGCATTTAACGCTGAAGCGCACCGGTGGCTTTGTCGCAGCGCAGCGGAGACAAAGGCATCCGAGTGACGCGCCTGGTTAAATTACTACCGCTCACCTTCAAGGCCATGCCATACCCGGAGAATGATGATGGCA
>Ga0315334_10000027_pt1 | contig 138477 bp, 118 predicted proteins | sample M150034915metaG_FD_205555 | JGI IMG/M metagenome (GOLD analysis project Ga0315334, IMG submission 205555) | Ammonia-oxidizing marine archaeal communities from Monterey Bay, California, United States - M1 500m 34915 | ecosystem: Environmental > Aquatic > Marine > Intertidal zone | place: USA... | reverse complement strand
AATTAAAAGAAAAAATAGGATCATTATAAATCCTAAAATTTTTGTGTTTCTAATACCGATTTTTTGAGGAATTGTACTTAATCTAGTATCATCAATATCTATATCTCTAATTTCAAATGGTATAATTGCGATTAAAACATAAATAAAAATCTGAATAAAAATAAATAGTATAAATAATAGCCCGAAATCCTTGTAAAATTGTAAAGGGAGTAATACAGCAATTAAAGTCCATACTAATGCAACAAGATATATTTTTAAGCCTTTTGTTGCACGTAAATTATAATTTGAAATTAAAGGGATAGCATATAAAAATGTAATTATACCAGCAAATGATACTAAAACAATCTCATATAATGATAAATAAAATGTAAAGAAAAATGCAGATAAGAAAGAAAAAACTGAAATCACTATAATAACCTTTATCTTATATGAAATATTGTTATAGTTATCAATTACAAATTTGAAATATTTAATAAAATTATATGCTAATAAGCTAGAAAAAAAAGTAAAATATAATAGATTATTATTTATAGATGAACAATACTTTATCATTATCATAGCCTGTAAACAACATACTGATAAAGAGACATGTATACTAGAATCTATATAAAAGTTAAAAAAATGTTTGAGTAATTTCATCTAATTATTATTTGTTGATAAACTAATAATCATATTTAATAATTAATAGCAGATAATATTATAAAAATATCATTATTTAAGTATTTTTACATTCACTAATTCATCATTTTAATGAATACTGAATCTTTCCTAATAAGACATATTGGTCCGCGAGATGAAGATATCAAAAAAATGCTTAAAATAATCAAGGCAAAATCTCTTGATCAGCTTATTGATGAAACCCTGCCTAATGATATAAAATTAAAAGGACCTCTAGAATTAGACAACCCATTAAGTGAGTCTGAATATTTAATGCATCTTAAAAAGATATCAGCATTAAATAAAGTTTATAAATCCTATATTGGATTAGGATATAATAGATCATATTTGCCAGCTGTAATCCAAAGGAATATTTTAGAAAATCCAGGCTGGTATACAGCATATACTCCATATCAAGCAGAAATATCACAAGGCCGAATGGAAGCGTTACTTAATTTTCAAACCATGATTACTGATTTAACAGGAATGGAAATTTCTAATGCATCATTATTAGATGAAAGTACTGCTGCAGCTGAAGCTATGAACTTATTATATGCTGTAAGAGATAGGGAACAGAAAAAAAGTAATGTATCAAAATTCTTTGTTTCTAAAGATATTTTTCCTCAAACTCTTTCTGTATTGAAGACTAGGTCAAAACCTATAGGAATTGAATTAGTTATTGATGATGTTGAGAATTTTGATTTTGATTCTACATTTTTTGGTGCATTAATTCAATATCCTGGAGCCTCTGGAGAAATAAAAAATATTAGTTCATTTATTTCTAAATGCATTTCTAATAATATTAAAACTGCTGTTGCAGCTGATATTTTAAGTCTAGTCCTTTTAGAATCTCCTGGCGAAATTGGTGCAGATGTTGTAGTTGGAACAACCCAAAGATTCGGAATACCCCTTGGCTATGGTGGACCACATGCAGGATATTTTGCAACCAAGGAAGCCTACAAAAGAAATATTCCTGGAAGAATTATTGGCATTTCAATTGATTGTGATGGAGATAAAGCCTTCAGAATGGCATTGCAAACAAGAGAACAGCACATAAAACGAGATAAGGCTACATCAAACATATGTACTGCTCAAGTTCTTTTAGCAGTTATGGCTGGTATGTATGCAGTATATCACGGCCCTAAGGGTCTTAAAGAAATTGCTAATAAAGTTCATTTTACTGCTGTAACACTATCAAAAAAGTTAAAATCCTTAGGATTAAATCAATTAAATTCATCATTTTTTGATACTATAAGAATTGAAGCTAATAGAAATGATATAGAAAAAGAAGCTGAACGACATGAGATAAATTTTTATTATCCATCTAAAAATATAGTTTCAATAACTATAAATGAAACAATTACTGAAGATGATCTAAACGATATAGTCTCAGTTTTTTCAAAGATTACAAAAAAAACAATTATCACATTAGATAAAATTGAAGAAGAGTCTGCAATTAGCAAATCATTTATTAGAAAAACTGGCTTTTTGACAAACTCTGTATTTAGTTCATATCATTCAGAAACTGAATTGATGAGATACATAAAATCTCTAGAAAATAAAGATTTATCTCTTAATAGATCCATGATATCATTAGGATCATGCACTATGAAATTAAACGCATCAGCGGAAATGCTTCCGTTAAGTTGGAATCGTTGGGGAAATATTCATCCTTTTGCCCCAAAATCTCAAACAAAAGGATTTGAATTTATCTTAAAAAAACTTGAAAATCAACTAAAAGAAATTACAGGTTTTTCTGCAACATCATTACAGCCCAATTCTGGTGCTCAAGGAGAGTATGCAGGATTAATGGTAATTAAGGCATTTCACGAAAGCAAAGGAAATGGCAATAGAAATATATGTTTAATCCCTTCATCTGCTCACGGGACTAATCCAGCAAGTGCTGTGATGGCAGGCATGAAAGTAGTAGTAGTTAAATCAAATGAAAAAGGCAATATTGATATAGATGATTTAAAGTCAAAAGCTATTGAAAATAAAGAGAATTTAGCTGCCTTGATGGTTACTTATCCTTCAACTCATGGAGTTTTTGAATCAAATATAATTGAAATAACAAACACTATTCATCATAACGGGGGGCAAGTATATATGGATGGAGCAAATATGAATGCTCAAGTTGGCATAACAAATCCAAAAATAATTGGAGCAGATGTTTGCCATCTCAATCTACATAAAACTTTTGCAATTCCACACGGCGGTGGTGGACCTGGAGTAGGTCCTATATGCGTGGCAAAACATCTAGCGCCATTCTTGCCTTCTAATCCTATTATAAACGTTGGAGGAACAAATGCGATTAGTGCTATTTCTTCTGCTCCATATGGTTCAGCATTAGCTTGTTTAATCTCGTATGGATACATATCAATGTTAGGAGCAAAAGGGCTCACAAAAGCTACAAAAATTGCAATTTTAAATGCTAATTATATAAAAGAGCGATTATCAAAAAAATATAAAATTCTTTATTCTGGTAAGCTCGGAAGAGCTGCTCATGAAATGATAATTGATTGTAGGCCATTTAAAGAAAATGGGATAGAGGTTAGTGATATTGCCAAAAGATTAATTGACTACGGATTTCACGCGCCAACTGTATCATTCCCAGTTGTAGGCACATTGATGATAGAACCAACAGAAAGTGAGAGTAAAAATGAATTGGACAGATTCTGTAATGCTATGTTATCAATTAGGGAAGAAATCTCTAATTGTTCGGAAAATGATAAAAATAATATTCTAAAAAATGCACCACATACTCTTTCAATGGTTACATCCGATAATTGGAAATATGAGTATTCAAGAGAACAAGCTGCATTTCCAATTGAATATTTAAAAGAAAATAAATTCTGGGCATCAGTTAGGCGAGTAGATGATGCATACGGAGATAGAAATCTAATATGTAATTGTATTTCAATAGAAGAATATAATAGTTAATATTTTAATTAATTATTAATATTTAATAAGTTTAACAATTAAAAGTAATTAACAATTAAAAAATGGGAATAAAAATAATAGGTAGCGGAAGTTGTATTCCAGAAATTGTTCAAGAAAATTCTACATTTATAAAGAATTCATTTTATAATTCAGATGGAACTAAAATTGAATCACCTAATTCTGAGATCATTGAAAAATTTAAAAAAATTACTGGGATTAGTGAAAGAAAATATGCAAATAAAGATTTAAATACCTCTGACCTTGGATTTATTGCTGCAAAGAATGCTATTGAGAATGCCAATATTGATCCTGAAACTATCGATTATATTATTCTTGCTCACAACTTTGGAAATGTAAAATATAATTCTAACGAAATAGATGTTTTCCCTGGATTAGCAGTGAGAGTTAAAAATTTATTAAAAATCCAAAATCCAAAATGTGTTGCTTATGATATTTTATTTGGATGTCCAGGATGGCTTGAAGCAGTTATTCAAGCAAAAAGTTTTATAAAATCTGGTATGGCAAAACGCTGTCTAGCTATAGGAGCTGATACTCTATCCAGAGTCATTGATGAATATGATAGAGATGCAATGATTTATGCGGATGGTGCTGGAGCAACCATTCTTGAAGAATCAGATGAAAAAGGTGGAATTTTGTCTCATAAAACTGAGTCGTATACAAATGATGAACTTTGCTATTTATTTTATGGCAAGTCGAATAATCAATCCTTAAATAATGATTCTAGATATATAAAGATGAATGGTAGAAAAGTTTATGAATTTGCTCTAACAAATGTTCCAAATGCAATTAAAATGTGTATCGATGAAGCTGGAGTTAAAATATCTGACGTAAAAAAAATATTACTCCATCAGGCTAATGCAAAAATGGATACTGCTATGGGTAAGAGGTTATATGAATTATATGACCTTGAATTTGATGAAGATATTATGCCATTAACCGTAAAATATTTTGGCAATAGTTCAGTTGCAACCATTCCAACAATGTTAGATTTAATAAGGAGAAAAAAATTAGACAACCACGTTTTTAACTCTGGTGATATTATAATTTTTGCTAGTGTAGGTGCAGGCATGCATATTAATGCAATGGTTTATCAATATTAAAATTGATAAATGTATAATGACAACTATCCATATAAGAGATTTAATATAACACTTGAGTTTTTACAAAACCATATAGAAAAAGATAAATTAATTCTAGATCTAGGCGTAGAGAACCCCCTTTCATCATTAATAAGAGATAATGGTTATAGAGTAGAAAATACTTCTGGTGAAGATCTTGACATTGATAGATCTAAAATTATAAATTCAAATGCTGAAGTAGTAACCGCTTTTGAAGTTTTTGAACATTTATTAGATCCTTATAATGTTCTTAAAGATATTAAAGCAAAAAAACTAGTTGCAAGTGTCCCATTAAGATTATGGTTCGCAAGTGCTTATAAAAACAATAATGATGATAGAGACAGACATTTTCATGAATTTGAAGATTGGCAGTTTAAATGGCTTCTTAATAAAGCAGGATGGAAAATCATGGATTATAAAAAGTTTACAAATCCTGTAAAAAAGATAGGCATAAGGCCTTTTCTTAGATTGATTACTCCTAGATATTATTTAGTATACGCAGAGAAAATATAATACACTAAATGAATATATATGTTATAATACCTGTGTTTAATGAAGAAAAGTTTTTAAACGATTCTATAGATTCTATAGTAAAACAAATATTACTTCCAAAAAAGCTATTACTTGTCAATGACAATTCAACTGATAATTCAGAAAATATATTAAAAAAATATTCTAATAAATTTTCTTGGATTGAGTATATAAATATAGAATCAAAACAGATTCATATTCCTGGAGAAAAGGTAATCAATGCCTTTAATAAAGGTTTAGATAAACTTGATTCAAATTATGATATAATATGCAAATTTGATTCTGATATTATTTTACCAACCAATTATCTAGAATCAGTTGCGAAAATATTTATAAATAATCTAAAAGTAGGAATAGCTGGGGGAAACCTATGTGTAAAGAAAAATAATCATTGGATATATGAAAACATATCTTCAAAAGATCATGTAAGAGGACCAATTAAATCATATAGAAAAAAGTGTTTTGAGGAAATTAATGGACTAAGATCATCAATAGGATGGGATACTGTAGATGTTTTGATTGCACAATTTTATGGTTGGGAAATAAAAACAGATAAAACTCTATTGGTTAAACATTTAAAACCCACAGGAACAAATTATTCTTATAATTCTAAATTTCTACAGGGAGAGGCTTTGTATAAGATGAGGTTTGGAGTAGTATTAAGTTTAATTTCTGTTATAAAAACTTCAAATAACCTTGGTAGATTTTCAATGATATTTTTTGCCTTTTTTGGATATTTAAATGCATTTGTTAAAAGGAAAGAAAAAATCGTTACAAAAAAACAAGGTAAATTTATTAGAAAATTTAGATGGGGAAAAGTTTATTCTAAATTGTTAAAAAGCTAATTCGTTTAAATCTACATTTCCTCCAGAAATAACTACTCCAACTTTTTTATTTCTATAAATTTCTTTTTTAGCAATCAATCCAGCTAACGCTACAGCACTAGATGGTTCAATTACAAGATCTAATTTTTCAATAAAAATTTTCATCGTATTTATAATCTCAACTTCCTTAACACATATAATTTCCCTAATTAATTTTTTAATTATTGGAAAATTAATATCACCCAAATTTGTTCTTAATCCATCAGCAATTGTTTTTGTGCTAGAGTTATATTCAATCTTTCCAGACTGTAATGACCTATAGGCGTCATCTACTTCTTTTGGTTCAACTCCTATAACTTCACATTTATTTGAAAAAACATCTGAAGCTATAGCAATTCCTGAAATTAATCCTCCTCCTCCAACAGGTGTTAAAATGTAATCTAAATCTGGGAATTCTTTTAATAATTCAGTTCCAATTGTTGAATTACCTAAAATCACATCTATATCATTAGATGGATGGATAAAATGTAAATCATTTTCTAATAGAATCCTAGAAGTTGTTTTTTCTCTGGCTTCAAGAGTAGACTTACATTCAATTAAATTAACATCATATTTCAAAACAGAGTTTTTCTTAATTCTTGGAGCATTTTTTGGCATAACTATATAAGCATTTATGTTTTGCAAATTGGATGCACATGCTAGACCCTGAGCAAAATTTCCTGACGAATGTGTTATAACTCCTTTTTCTTTAGATTTTTTTGAAAGAGACTTAAGTGCATTTGAAGCTGCCCTTATCTTAAAAGAGCCTGTTTTTTGAAAATTTTCACATTTAAAGTAAACCTTACAATTACATAAATCATTAATAAAATCAAATTGTAAAACAGGTGTTTTATTTATAAATGGTTTAATCTTTTCGTGAGTTTCTAATAATAAATCTTTAGAAAATTCCATCTAATCTATTATTAAAGATTTTGAACATAATTTAAGGATGCATCAGAAAGTTTTTTAATTCCTTTTAAATAATCGCCACCAGCAGTAGCATAGAAAGGCTGTCCCCCGCCATTAGCTTTAATATGTTTTGATAATTCATTAATCACATTACGTGCATCGTAGTTCTTGCTTTTCACGAGTTCCTTAGAAATATAACAGCTTATATAAATTTTAGAATTATATTCAGAAATTAGAATAATAAATAAATTGTTGAATTCATTTCCAAGACCAAAAATTAAATTTTTCATTGCTGATGGATTTAGAGAAACATTTCTTGAAATAAATCTAATCCCTTTCTTTTCTTCTAATTGAGTTTTAATTGAATCCTTTATTGAATTAATTTTTTTCTTTATAAATTGATTTCTCTCCTTTTTTAATTTATTATTTTCTTCTATTAACTCAGCAATAGACTTAACAATATTTCCTGAATTATTTAATAATTTTCTTGTTTTATTATACTCATTTTCTTTATCAGTATAATACTCTTTTACTGAATCAAATGTAATAGCTTCAATTCTTCTTATTCCTGAAGCTATAGCACCTTCAGATTTTATTTTAAACTGCCATATATCAAAAGTATTTTTTACATGAGTTCCTCCACAAAGCTCATATGAACTCCCAAATTTAATGGTCCTTACTGTATCTCCATATTTTTCATCAAATAAAGCAATTGCACCATCAGAAATAGCTTTATCAATTGGAACATTTCTGTTTTCTTCCAAATCTAATTTTCCTTCAATTCTTGCATTGACAAAATTTTCTATTTCAGTTAACTGATCCATATTTACTTTAGAAAAGTGCGAGAAATCAAAACGTAAATGATCAGAACTTACTCTGCTACCTTTTTGCTGAACATGATCTCCTAAAACTTCTCTTAGAGCTTGATGAAGAAGATGAGTTGCAGTATGATTGCACTGGGTTCTAAACCTTTGCTTTCTATCTACTACTGCATTAAATGTCTCTGATACATTTTTTGGCAAGTTTTTTGTTATATGAATAGATAAATTGCCTTCTTTAACAGTGTCAGTTATATATATAATATCTCCATTAGAAGATTCCAAATAACCTTTGTCACCTACTTGACCACCTGATTCAGCATAAAAGGGTGTTAAATTAAATACTAACTGATATAATTCACCATCTTTAGAAGAAATTACTTTTCTATATTTAACCAACTTTACCTTAGATTCTAGAGAGTCATAACCTATAAACTCTTGTACTGGATCATTTATCAATACTACCCAATCATCAAATGATTTTTCACTAGCAGCTCTTGATCTATGTTTTTGATTCTCTAATTGCTTTTCAAATCCTTTTATGTCAAGTTTTAATCCTTTTTCATTTAATATTAAGGAAGTCAAATCAACAGGGAATCCAAATGTATCATATAGTTCAAAAGCTTTTTCTCCAGAAATTATTTTTTTCTTACTTGAATTGATTATTTGGTTTAAAAGTACTAATCCTTGATCCAAGGTCCTTAAAAAAGAACTCTCCTCTTCTTTTATTACATTTTCTATTAGTTTTCTTTGTGATTTTATTTCAGGATATGCACTTCCCATTTTTTTAACTAAAACACCAACTAATCTATATATAAAAGGCTCTTTTTTATCTAAAAAAGTAAAGGCATATCTAATTGCTCTTCTTAAAATACGTCTTATAACATATCCTGCTCCCGTATTACTAGGAAGTTGTCCGTCAGAAATTGAGAATGAAACTGCTCTTAAATGGTCAGATATGACCCGCATGGCTACATCTACATTATTTTCCGTCCCATACTCTAATCCAGTAATAGTTTCAATTTCTCTAATAATAGGTGTAAAAATATCTGTTGAATAATTGGACTCTACTCCCTGAATAACCATACATAATCTCTCAAAACCCATTCCAGTATCAATATGTTTTTTGGGCAAATCCTCTAATTTACCATTTGCCTTTCTATTGTACTGAATAAATACCAAATTCCACAATTCAACAACCTTTGGATGATCCTTATTAACCAAATCTCTTCCAGAAATATTATTTTTTTCTTTTTCATCCCTTAAATCAATATGAATTTCACTACATGGTCCACAAGGACCTTGATCTCCCATTTCCCAGAAATTATCCTTCTTTTCAAAATTTAATATTCTTTCTTCAGGTATTATCTTTTTCCATATATCATATGCTTCTGTATCTAATGGAACATTATCTTTATTAGATCCGCAAAATATTGTCACATATAGGTTGTCTGGATTAATTTTATATACTTTTGTTAATAATTCCCAAGACCATTCAATAGCTTCTTTCTTAAAGTAATCTCCAAAACTCCAATTACCTAACATCTCAAAAAATGTATGATGATAAGTGTCTATTCCAACTTCTTCCAAATCATTATGTTTCCCTGAAACTCTAAGACATTTTTGACTATTAACAATTCTCTTACTTTTTGGATTAGATTCTCCTAGAAAAAACTCCTTAAATGGTGCCATTCCTGAATTAATGAACATTAAACTAGGATCATTTTTTGAAATAATGGGTACAGAAGAATGTATCTGATGATTTTTACTAATAAAAAAATCTAAAAATTTATTTCTTATTGTTTGAGAATTCATTTTTCAGATTACCATTAGACTAAATTACACATAATGTAAAACTATTGTTATATTTGCATTAATATTTTTACAATCAGTAAGAATATACAAAAATACGATTTTAAATTATGCCTAAAGTAAAATATTATTACGATTCTAATACGCTTTCGTATAAAAAAATTAAAACAACTAAAAGAACTGTTTTAAAATACGTTTCAGTATACCTTTTGGGTTCTGCATTGTTTGGGTTTTTATTTATTCTAATTGTAAGTAAATATTTTGAATCCCCAAAAGAAAAATCTCTAACACGAGAACTGCAAAATTTACAAATGCAATTTTCAGTTTTAAATAAAAAAATGGATAATGCTGAAAGTGTATTATCAAATATTGAGGAAAGAGATAATGCTATTTATAGAATATATTTTGACGCTAATCCAATTAGTGAAGATAAAAGAAAAGCTGGTATAGGTGGTGTAAATAGATATAAAAAATATGATGGATATGATTACTCAAACTTAATTAAAGAGAGTGCTAAAAAAATTGATGTTTTACAAAAAAGAATGATTATTCAGTCTAAGTCTTTAGATGAAATCACAAGCCTTGCCTCTAAAAAGGAAAAGTTATTGAAATCAATTCCTGCAATTCAACCAATAAATAATAATGATCTTACAAGAATAGCTTCAGGTTTTGGTTATAGATCGGATCCATTTACAAAGGTTTTAAAGTTTCATTATGGCATGGATTTTACAGCTCCTAGAGGAACACCTATATATGCAAGTGGTGATGGTATTGTTAAAAGAGCTGATAGTAGATCGTCTGGATATGGCAAACATATTAGAATTGATCACGGCTATGGATATACAAGTTTATATGGACATCTCTACAAATACAATGTAAAAAAATATCAAAAAGTAAAAAGAGGTGATTTAATTGGTTATGTTGGAAGTTCTGGGAGGTCTAATGCACCACATCTTCACTATGAAATATTTAAAGATAAAATTAAAATTAATCCAGTTAATTTCTATTATGGTAATTTAACAGCTAAAGAATTTGATGAATTATTAAAGAAAACTTCTGTTGTAAATGAATCACTTGACTAATGAAAGTTGATCTGCCTGAAAAAAGATATTATTCAATTGGTGAAGTAGCTGATGCCTTTGATGTTAATCCTTCACTAATTAGATTCTGGGAAACTGAATTCTCAATTTTAAATCCTAAAAAAAATGCAAAGGGTAATAGAAAATTCACAACGCAAGATGTTGAAAATTTAAGCCACGTATATTTTTTAGTAAAAGAACGAGGATATACTATTGAGGGTGCAAAAACATATATAAAAGAGCATAAAAAGAAATCTCTAAATACACTTGGTATAATAAATAAACTAAAAGAAATTAGATCTAGATTAATAAAGATAAAAGAACAACTTTAACTTATTTCTTTCTCATATATATATCAATCTGCGCTCCACATAAGTCAAAATTTTCTCTAATTTTATTTTCAAGAAATCTTTTATAAGGATCCTTTATATACTGAGGCAAATTACAAAAGAAAGCAAATTGTGGATGTGAAGTAGGAAGTTGTGTAATGTATTTTATCTTAACATACTTCCCCTTTATTGCTGGTGGTGGATACTTAGCAATTATTGGTAATAAAATATCGTTTAATTCTCTAGTTTTAATTTTTTTAGACCTATTAGTATATACATCAACTGCAGATTCAATTGCCTTATATATTCTTTGCTTATTTATTATTGAAACAAAAATTATTGGAACATCAACAAAAGGTTCAATTTCTTTTTTGATTTGAATCTCATAATTCTTTGTTGATTTATTGTCTTTTTCAATTAAATCCCATTTATTAGCAATAATTACTATTCCTTTTTTATTTCTTTCACATAGCCAAAAAATATTTTTTACTTGTGAATCAAATCCTCTGCTAACATCATAAATTAATAAACAGACATCAGAATATTCAATAGCCCTGACACTGCGCATTACAGAATAAAACTCAAGATTTTCTTTTACTTTTGATTTTCTCCTTATGCCAGCAGTATCAACTAAATTGAACTCAAATCCAAATCTCTTATATTTTGTATGAATTGAATCCCTTGTTGTGCCTGGTATGTCTGTTACGATATTTCTGTTCTCTCCAATTAATGCATTGATAAATGAAGATTTTCCTGCGTTAGGTCTTCCAATAACAGCAAATTTTGGCAGATCATCTGAAAGGTCAATATCTTCTGAAAAATCCTTGACAACATCATCGAGTAAATCCCCTGTTCCAAATCCATTAATGCTTGCAATTGGATAATATTTATCGATTCCTAATTCATAAAACTCAGTAGCATCATTAATTCTAGCTGAACTATCGACCTTATTAACAACTAAATAAACAGGTTTGTTATTTTTTCTAAGCATATTTGCTATATCCATATCCATAGAAGTTATTCCAGACTCAACATCAACCATAAAAATGATTATATCAGCTTCATCTATTGCTAATTCAACTTGCTTATCAATTTCTAATTCAAATATATCATCACTACCAACAATATAACCGCCAGTATCAATTAATGAAAATTCTTTTCCATTCCAATCTCCTTTTCCATAGTTTCTGTCTCTAGTAACGCCACTAACTGAATCAACAATAGCTTCTCTTTGTTTTACAATTCTGTTAAACAAAGTTGACTTACCTACATTAGGCCTCCCTACTATGGCTATTATATTACTCATATTATTAAAATGTGTGCAAAGATAGTAGTAAAATTAAATTTAAAAAAAAAAGAGTAGATTAAAATGACAGGTATTATTTATAGCCAAATCTCTTTAATTGATTCTGATTACTTCTCCAATTTTTATTAACCTTTACAAATAATTCTATATGGATTTGTTTGCCAAAAAAAGTTTCTAAATCTTTTCTTGATTTGATTCCTACTTTCTTTAATGCACTCCCTTTATGACCAATTATTATTCCTTTCTGACTATCTCTCTCAACCATTATTACTGATCTAATTCTTATAATCTTTTCGTCTTCTTTGAATTCTTCAGTTAATATTTCAACAGAATAAGGAATTTCTTTATTATAATTTAACAGGATTTTCTCACGAATTATTTCATTTACAAAAAACCTCTCTGGTTTATCAGTAAGTTGATCTTTAGGAAAATATGGTGGGCATTCTGGTAATAATTCAATTAATCTTTGAAGAAGATTATCCACTTGAAATTTTTTAAGAGCTGAAATTGGAAATATTTCTGCATTTGGAAGTTTTGTTTTCCATTCATCAACTTGATTCTCTAATTCTTCTTGATTAGATAGATCAATTTTGTTAATTAATAATATTACAGGGATAGATGAAGATTTTATTTTATTAAATAAATTTTCATCCTTTAAGCTTGATTCTCCAATCTCTATCATATATATTATAATATCTGCGTCATTAATAGCAGTTTTAACAAAATCCATCATCGAAGATTGAAGCTCATAAGAGGGTTTAATTACACCAGGAGTGTCTGATAAAACTAATTGAAAATCCTCTCCATTGACGATTCCTAAAATTCTATGCCTTGTGGTTTGAGCCTTTGAAGTAATAATTGAAAGCTTTTCTCCTACCAAAGAATTCATCAATGTTGATTTTCCAACATTTGGATTACCTATAATATTTACAAATCCAGCCTTATGCATGAAGTCAAAAGTATTAATTATCTTTTTAATGATAAATAATAAAAGGAAAGTTATAACAGTATTATTAAAATTTTATATATAGAAAAAAAAGAATATTTAAATCCTTAGTTTTTTAAATTTTTAACTAAGCAATAAATTTTTCATGGGATTTAATGATTTATTATTTAAGCTATAATAAAACAATTATTATTTATTTTCAATTATCTCTACTCCCCGATCATTTATTTTTGAAACGTATGTTGAAAATTCTAATCCAGATCCTAAATAAACTCTATTAATAGATTGTTCTACATGCTTTGCTCGATCAATTCCCTGACTCAGGGCAAAAATTGATGGACCTGAACCAGAAATGGAACAACCTAATGCTCCATTAGATAAACACTCTGATTTAATTTCTTGAAATTTTGGAATAAGCTTACTTCGATGCTTTTCAATTAAATGGTCGTTAAGTGATGATTTGATTAAATCATAATCACTTGTATGAAGACCGTGTATAAGACTGCCAAAATTTGCCAATTGTTTCGTAGCATCTTCTAAACTAACATCTTTTGGTAAAATACTTCTTGAATATGAAGTTTTTACTTCAATTTTAGGATGAACAATTGTACAATATAGATCATTTGGAGATGGTATTTTTATTATTTCTAAAGGAGAAATACTTTTCACTAAAACAAAACCTCCCAATAATGCAGGAGCAATATTATCTGGATGCTCAAACATACCATCTTCTTGCATATCTTTCATTGCAAACTTTATAAGATCACCCATAGTAAATGGATCCCCCATTAATTTATTTATAGCATATACACTGCCTGCTGCACTAGCTCCGCTGCTGCCTATTCCACTTCCTGGTTTTATTTTTTTAATAATCTCTATTTCAAAACCGCAATCTGGATTTAATTTTTCTATTAATTTTGATGCAGAAACTGTTGCAACGTTTTTTTTAATATCCATAGGAAGATCAAAGCCAGAAACATTTTTAATTGTTAATCCTTTCTGGACTGTTTTCCTAACAATCATCTCATCACCAATAGATTCCAACGGAAATCCAAGAACATCAAAACCACAGGCAACATTAGATACTGTTCCAGGAGAAAAAACTCTTACCTCATTTATCATATATTTTGGGGGTTTAATTTATAACAAATTTAACTTTAAATTCTTTATATATTATAATGAAATCTGTAAATTGGGATATATTAATTTTAAATAAACCAAAATGAAAATGCTTAGTAGAATACTTGTTCTAATCACCTTAGTTTGTTCTTATACAATAAATGCACAAACAGTAGATGAGATAATTGATAATTATTTTGAGAATACTGGAGGAGTAGAAAATTGGGAGAAAATAGAAGGCATTAAAATGAATGCAAAAGTTAACCAAGGAGGAATGGAAATTCCTCTTGAAATCGTGCAGTTAAAGAGTGGAAAAATGATGACAACCATTAACTTTCAAGGCCAGAGTATAAAACAAGGTGTTTTTGATGGAGAGGTGCTATGGAGTACAAATTTTATGACTCAGAAAGCTGAAAAAAGCGATGAAGAATCAACAAATATGGTTAAAAATGAAATGAATCAATTCCCAGATCCTTTTCTAAACTATAAAGCAAAAGGATTTACGGCCGAATTAGTAGGGACTGAGACTGTGGATGGTTCTGAAACATTCAAGATTAAACTTACAACAACACCAAATATTATAGAAGGAAAAGAGGTGCCGAGTATCGCATATTATTTCTTTGATAACGAGAACTTTGTGCCTATTCAAGTTCAAAAAGAAATACCAATTGGTCCTGGCAAAGGAATGGTCTCCGAAATTAAAATGAGTGATTATCAAGAAGCTGGTGATGTATATATGCCTTTTTCAATGACTCAAGGAGTAAAAGGTCAGCCAGGATCTCCAATTAATATGGATAAAATTGAAATCAATCCAACTGTTGATGATAGTGAATTTACATTTCCTGAATCAGAACTAGAACCTGAAGAAAACTAGTTAATCATACTTTCTTAATTTATAATCATACTTTTTTAATTTATAAAATACGCTATGAAAAAAATACTTTTTATTTTTACTGCCCTCCTTTTATCGCAAAACACATCTCTTGGTCAATCTAATATTAAATTAGAAAATTACTTTGGTGATCTAAGAGCTAGACATATAGGTCCAGCTGTCATGAGTGGTAGAATCAATGATATGGAAAATCATCCTACGGATCCAAAAATTATTTATGCTGGAGCTGCAGGTGGAGGAGTTTGGAAATCAAACGATGCTGGAACAACATTTAATCCAATTTTTGACGAATATTGTCAATCTATTGGAGCTATTGAAATCGATCCTAATGATCCTGACAATACAATATATGTTGGAACAGGAGAAACATGGCCTAGAAATAGTGTTTCAGTTGGAGATGGTTTATATAAATCAAATGATGGAGGAAACAATTGGGAAAAAATTGGATTTGATAAATCTGAAAGAATTGCAAATATTATTGTTAATCCAACTAATTCAAAGGAAATTATTGTTGGTGTATTAGGTGCTCTTTGGTCTGATAGTGAAGAAAGAGGAGTGTATAAAACAATTGATGGTGGGGTTACTTGGAAGAAAATTTTATATGTTAATCAATCAACAGGCTGTGCTGATTTAGCAATTAATCCTAAAGATCCAAACATAATTTATGCCTCCATGTGGGAATTTAGAAGAACAGGCTGGTCATTTAATTCTGGAGGCAATAATAGTGCGTTATACAAATCAATAGATGGAGGAGAAAATTGGGAAAAAATACATAATGGATTTCCTGAAGGCAAACTAGGTAGACTAGCAATTGCAGTAGCTAATTCAAATCCAGAGGTAGTATATACTGTTATTGAAGCAGAAAAAGATGAAAAGAAAGGGCTTTATAAAAGTACTGATGCTGGTAATAGCTGGGAACAAATGAATAATGACTTTGGAATTACTGTAAGGCCTTTTTATTTCTCTAGAATAGCAGTAGATCCTAAAGATGAAAATATAATAATTAAAGGAGGATTATCCGGATCTATTTCTAAAGATGGTGGCAAGACTTTTAAAGATTTAGGATTTATGCATAGTGATATTCATGATGTAATTTTTGATATAAACAATTCTGACATATTGTATGTTGGCACAGATGGAGGTGTATATAGGTCTTGGAATAAAGGAACTACAATGGAAATTGTTGAAAATCTCCCTCTATCACAATTTTATCATATTAGTGTCGACAATGACACTCCTTATAATGTTTATGGCGGACTTCAAGATAATGGTTCTTGGTATGGGCCCTCATTTGCTCCTGGAGGGATAACTGCTAAAGAGTGGAATCCAGTAGGGCAAGGAGATGGATTCAGGGTACTGAGACATCCCACAAAAAATATTATTTATTCAGAGATGCAAGGAGCTGAAAATGTTTGGAGATATGATGTTGACAATAATTTAGTAAAAACTATACAGCCACTTGCTGTAAGTGGTTATGAAGATTATAGATTTAATTGGAATGCACCAATAGCAACTAGTTCTAATAAGCATGATAGGTTTTATGTTGGGAGTCAATATTTACATAAATCGGAAGATATGGGAGATAGCTGGCAAATAATATCTCCAGATTTAACAACAAATGATCCAAAAAAACAAAATCAAGAAAATTCTGGTGGTTTGTCAATGGATAATTCAGGAGCTGAAAACCACACAACAATTTTTACTATTGCAGAATCCCCTTTAGATGAAAATACTATATGGGTTGGAACAGATGATGGGAATATTCAAGTAACTACAGATGGAGGAAAAACATGGACTAATACAGTTTCTAGCATTGTAGGAGTCCCTGAAAACACTTGGGTATATCATATTGAAGCAAGTTCACATGATTCTAAAACTGCATATGCTGTTTTTGATGGGCATACATCAGGAGATATGGCTGCATATGCTTATAAAACAACTGATCTTGGTAAAACATGGAAAAATATAATACCTGCTAATGATGTTAATGGATTTATAAGAAATATTCAAGAGGATTATGTTAATCCTAATTTGCTTTTTTTAGGAACTGAATTTGGTTTATATATTACTATTAATGGCGGTAATTCTTGGGCAAAATTCAGTAAAAATATGCCATCCGTAGCAGTGCATTTTATTGATATGCACAAAGAGACAAATGATCTTGTAATGGGTACTCATGGAAGAGGAGTAATTATAATTAATGATATATCACCTCTTAGAGAAATAAAATCTGAAACACTATCTAGTAAGTTGCATTTTTTCAGTGAAGACTCTTACATTATGAATGATTACAGTGGATTTTCAGATAATTTTGGTAGGGAAACACAATTTGTAGGAGAAAATCCTTCTTTTGATTGCCAAATAAAATATCTACTTCCAAAAAGACATACATTTGGAAAAATGACATTTGAGATTCAGGACATGAATGGTAATTTACTTTCTAAACTAGGTGCGGGAAAATCAAAAGGAATAAATATTGTAAACTGGAATTATACAATTAAGCAACCAAAAATTGCAAAAGGGAAAACATTTAGTTTTGGAGGGTTTACTTCTCCAAGAGTTGCAGCTGGAACTTATAAAGCAGTAATTAAAAAAGGTAGAGACACTTATGAAAAAGAATTTGATGTGGTTTATGATCAAAATACTGGCCTAAATTCTGATGAAAGAAAAATGCAATATGAGGTAGTTATGAAAATGTATAATATGGTTCAAGATTTAGCATATTTAGTGTATAAATTAGATGCTATTGTTAAAGATGAAAAGACTAATAAGAAAACTGCTTCCAAATTAAATGAATTAAAAGAGACCCTTGTAATAACTACAGGAGATAACTATGTAGGAATGGCCAAAAGACAACTTAGAGAGAAAATGGCTGACTTATATAGTAAAATTGCATCAAGTTATGATAAGCCTTCAGAAAATGAACTGAATAATTTAAGTTTAATTGAAGATGAATTTAATAGAGCTAAAACCAAATTCAATAAGCTTAAAAAGAAAGTTAAATTAGAAGAATTAAGTCTAAAATCCTTTGATGAATTTATAAGTGAATAATTTTATTTATATATATAAAACCTTAAATATAAATACTTAAGGTTTCTCTTTGTAGATAACTCCATTGAAATATCGAACATCAATATATTGAAAAATAAAGAAAACGTATTATCAAATCGAAAAGTAATATTTCAACGTGCATTTAATCTTGCCAAAGCACCAATAATAATTTCCATGTTTGTTACACCAGCTCGTTATTTCCTTGAATTAGCTGGGTTTCCTGAAAATGTTATTTTCATTATCGGGTTACTCTGGCTGGCTTTAGCGTTTTCCGTTTACTGGGGAATAAAATTATATAACGAAAATTACCGGTACCTACTACTTCTTTTGAGTTTGATTATTTTTTCACCAATTTCAAGAATTCCTGTCGCTATACTTTGGTGGATTGATACCAAATGGGAAATAGGAACTCATTATAGCTTATATTTTGATAATTTTGCACAAGCTTTTTTCCAACAAGTGGTTTACGGTTCTCTAACTCAAATTATCCCTGGTTTTTTACTGGGTTCACTGACACTTGTAATTATGAAAAATAGAAAAGCCTCATCTATTTGATGAAGCTTTCTGTCTTAGTAGCGGGAGCAGGACTCGAACCTGCGACCTTCGGGTTATGAGCCCGACGAGCTACCTACTGCTCTATCCCGCGATGTGAGCCTACAAATATACAATCCTTTTTAGTTTCTACAATAGTTTTATAATTTAATGAATAAAAAAAAGCGTCTATATATATAGACGCTTTTAGAATAATTGAGTTTTGGAGAATTACCAGCTCCACATATCATGTTCAAAATTTCTAACTTTTTCCTTAATTCTCTCTGATTCAAGTAATCTCATAAACGCATTGTTTGGAATGTAATCTCTAATATACCTATTCTCATATACGTTTTCTTCTTTATATATTACTGCATTAAATCTTCTTGAATTAATTATATCATCAAATGATTTACTAACAGAACTATTTCTGTCATTAAATATTTTACCTTTTTTAAGAATATCTCTTGCGTGCGGATAGTATACCCAAAATAAAGGAATTGTTTGTTCTACATCTTGTGAGCTTCCGTTATCATCAAATGCGTCATCACCGCCACCACCACCAAATGGGTCATCAAAACTATCATCGGCAACAACATCAGCAGCATCAGGATCAGCATCAGGTTCACCACCTCCAAATGGATCAGAATCATCTCCTCCACTACCAAATGGATCAGAATCATCTCCACCACCAAAATCATCACTAGCATCAAAACCACCTCCACCAGCTATCTGTCCTGCTTCTATCTCTTCAAAAGTTAAAATCTCTGTTGCTACAGGAGCAAGGCCTATGGGTCTGTATATTAATTCAGAATATTTTTTGTCAAAATACCATAATCCTTTAATTAACCACTTTTTAACTTGATCAAATTTAAGATCCTCCCATATAAAATGAGTGTCCTCTATCCAATAATCTCTAAGTAATTGTAAACAAATTCTTCTAATATCTGTAATTTCTTCAGGTTCAAGTTCTGATTTTTCATAACCAGGCATTACCTTTCTAACAGGTATATCTTGTCTAAATCCATTGTATAATTCAAAGGATATAACTGAGTCCGCATAAACATTAAAATTTAGTTCGGTGGGATTCTTAATTTTGTAAGGGAAAACTGTTCCTATTGAATCTGCTCTAATTTCAGCTTTCTGTTCTTCTGAAAGAATAACAAGTTCTTCAATTTCAACATCATAATATTCATATGGAACAAATCCAAACCTATCAAATTCTTTTGTTAAAACATCTTCGTCAATAAAGGTTTGAAAATCTTCAATAGTAATTTTTCCTGCTTCTAAAACTGATTGTTCTCTCCAAATATTTTCTAACTCTAATGGATCAGTTAATTTTCTACGAAATTCACCATCTTCAGACTCGGGGTCATATACATCTAACCTTCCTCTAGTAATCTCTTGCTTTAACCACCAAATCATTGGCCTTCTCTCAGGACCTACTACAGTAGTGTCGACTGGATATAGTAATGGAAAATTAATTCTTTCATCAAGATCTATAACTTCCCAAATCATTGTAGACCATAGAACGTCCTTATCATCAATATATCCATACTCCAGTGGTTTTTGTTCATCTGCATTTATTTGTTGAGCAGTTCTTATCCCAACATCTTCAGGATTCTTTGCATTCAATAAGTTACTTGTCCCAGATCTATACTGAGAGTAGATTGCATTTGAGCAAAATAAAAAAACAAATATGTATACAATACTTTTAATTTTCATACTCTATAATTAATCAACAACCTCCATAGATATTGGCAAAGGAAGGAAATTCTTCTTTGGATACTTTTTTGAAGTACAAACAATATCTTTGATAGTTATAATTGAATTTTTTCTCGCATTTTTTACTATAGCATCTCTAATAGATTTAGGAAAAGATGAACTACCGGTTACTTTTTTCTGAGCAGTACCTATCTTAACTACAAAACTCTCAATATCTAGTTTTAATGCCTTTGCTAATTTTGGGTCAGCAAATGAAGCCTGAATCCTACTAGTTGCTATTCGTTTTCTAGATGATCTTGTTACTTTTGGCTTTCCGTTAAATGAAGCTATTGGATCAGGAATTTTTAGAACCTCAAATGTAACTTTACTTGTTACACTGCTTCCTTTAACTCCAACAACTATATCAACTACATTATCTCCAGCTTTATTCTTTTTCCCTTTTTCTCCTTTCATTATATATACACCATCAGATTTCTTTGTAAGAGATTTAGGATTTAAAATTTGTAACTTATTATCTGCAACACCTGCCATAGATATATTTAAAGTGTTTTCTAAATCCTTGTATACTACATACATATCAGGATTACTAATATTTGCAAGAGATGGGACAACAGCATACTTGTGATCCATTTCTATGACATAGGTTGTATCCTTTTTATTTTCATATTTATCAAATTCAAATTTTACCTTTAGTGATTTCTCTCCTGGTGATCCACCAACATTAATACCTAATTTCTCAAGGTTAACTTGTCCACCTTCCATTACTTCAGGTCCCTGATATTCTTTTCCATTAATAGTTACTCTGTTGGCAAATAAATTATCATCATACTTTCCTAGAACAACTTTGCCATCTAATTTTTGACCCGTAAAAAACACATCAACACCTTGTGCAAATGCTGTTTGTTTATTCGCCTTAGTTATTTCAGTTAATGTCTCACCTCTTATTGCAGCAATTAATCTAGCAACAATATTCTGTGCATTTTCTTGCATCAATGTTAATTTTGTAGTAGATGCTATTTGAGGGAAATGCTCGAAATTGTATTTTAACCAAGGTTTTTCTATTCCTTTACCATTAATCACATCATCTGTTGAGAATTTTTCTGTAATTAATGCTTTAATTTCATCTTTTACACTCTCTGGTTGTATTCCAGCCTTTAGACTATCTAATGCAACAATAGATTCTTCTCTAAATCTACTAATATACATCACTAAACTATCTCCTGTAGAGGTGAATTTATCACCCTTAAAAAATAGTTCATCATATTCTTTTGCATTATCCATTACTTCATAATCAGGAATTAAATCCTTTGTATTTCCATCTCTGTTTTTATCATATCTATCCTCCTTCATATTAATAGGAAATTTCACCTCATTATTAATATATGTATCTAATTCATTAGCTAAAGTTGATATTTGATTTACCATATCATATGCCTCAGCCCAATTTGATGCATCATTTGCTGCATCTTTCCTAAGATCATCTAAATCAGAAGTATTTTTAGATTTAATATCCTTAGTAGATTTACCAACCTTTGCATCAATTTCTCCAAAAGTTGTTAAAACTTCTTTTGACATATTTAAAGCAAGCATTGCTATAAATACTAAATACATCAGATTAATCATCTTCTGCCTTGGAGTTTCTCTACCACTTGCCATAATTTTATTTTTTTAAAACATTAATATTTTTAACAAAAAATCTTTTTAAGATATTTTTTATTACTTTTTATTCATAGCGCTAAGGACTCCTCCATATACACTGTTTAACGATTCTAGATTAGTAGCCAATGACTCCATTTGTTTTTGAAGTTGATTTGCATTGTTAGCGAACTCCTTATTTATTTTTGCAAGTTCTGATGCACTATTTGCTCCAGATTTAGCAGATGCTTCAAAATCTTTAATGCTATTTGATAAACTTGACATTAACTGTACATCTACTTTAGCCTCGGCTAGCATAGAATCTAATTTTTTAGTCAATAATCCTTGAGGTGATTCTTTCTTGCCAAAAGATGCTCCACCTGCTAATTCAGGATAAACTAATGACCAATCAACATCTTCACCAGGAGGATCAAATGCTGACATAGCAAATATTAATGCTTCTGTTACTAATCCTATTGTCAACATCAGGTTTCCACTAATTGGTCCTAGATCTTGGTGAATAATTTTCATTAAAGCTCCAATAATTACTATTGATGCTCCAAGGCCATAAGCCATATTCATTGCGTTTTTACTTAGTCTTAATGCCATAATTTCTAATTTTTAATTTTTAAAAAATTTATTTATTGTATAGTTATTATTTAATAGAACTTCTTCTATTATTTCGTTTTGTTGTTGCTGTATTTGTCATTGCATTAGCAGTTAAATCTGCTCCTAAATAATCATGAACAGTTCTAAAACCAATATAACTCCTAGGTTGATCTTTATATTCATAGTCTCTAGAGCTAACCTGCAGAAAATATTTTACATCCTTCCAAGAGCCACCTCTAATAATTTTCTTTTCATTATAAAGATTATTTACATTTGGATTCATAGATGCTGAATATTCATAGGCGTCTTGTTCATAGGAAGAATCAACCCATTCAGAGACATTTCCTGACATATTAAATAAATTATATCCATTTGGGTCATATCCATTGGCTTCGACTGTATATAATGCCTGATCCACTGCATAGTCACCTCTCATTGGCTTAAAGTTAGCCATAAAACATCCTCTGTCATTTTTAGTATATGGGCCTCCCCATGGATACATAGCGCTTTGAAGACCTCCTCTTGCAGCATATTCCCACTCTGCTTCAGTTGGTAATCTAAATTCTGGAACTAAACTTTTTTTCTTTTTTGTTCTTTGATAAGCATTTTTAGTGTTTGTTCTCCACTGACAAAAAGCATTTGCCTGTGTCCATGTGACACCAACTACAGGGTAAGTACTATATGCATCATGCCAGAAGTAATCATTATGCATTGGTTCATTATATGAGTATTTAAAATCAGTAATCCAAACAGTTGTATCTGGATACACTTGGACTGTCTCTCTAGTTATAAAATTAGATCTTTTAAAACCAGGAAATTCTTCCTCTAGTTGCTTATCAGTTGGATTATATATTGGAGCAAGCTCATCATTTGCAAGCGCATCTATTAATATTTGCTTTTCATCTAAATACTCCTGAATTCTACTGTCTAAATATGAAAACTTAAAATTTGTAACATTCCAGGTTCTAATATTGTTAAAAACTTCATCTTCAGGTATGAAAAAATCTTCCATTACTTCCAGGTAATCCTCATCAGGGTATTCTGATCTATCAAAAATTAAATCTACATCCCAATTTAGTTTTCTTTTATCATATACATCCTTCATGTATTTATCATAAACACTCAAATCAGAAGTATCAGCATCAATATATGCATATTCACCAATTCCCTCTGCATTTCCATCAGTAGGTTCACCACCCAAAATATCATCAGCTCTATTAGCAAGTGCTGTTCTGATTACAGAATCTCTTACCCAATGGACAAATTGTCTATATTCAGCATTTGTTACCTCTGTTTCATCCATATAGAAAGATCTAACAGTAACTGTTTTGGTAGGAGCATTTTCTAAAGCTGGAAGATCATCATCAGATTTCCCCATAATAAAAGAACCCCCTGGAATTAAAACCATCCCAAATGGCTTCTCAGGGTAATATTTTTTACCTTTTACTCCAACAAGTTCGCCTTTTGAGCCTTTTGATCCACTTTTTGATCCACAACTCAGAGCAAAAATAAATAATAAACTAAGTGCTAATAATTTCCTCATATAACTTTACTTTTTTATCAATAAAAAAGTGGGTAAACTTACCCATATTTCTTCAAATAAGCAAATATTAATTCTCAAGTTAAAAAAATTTATCTTAACTATATTATATTTTTTTTGTGTGCCTTATACCATCTCTCTGGTATAATTCCCTCATTTGCATTTTGATAATCATCATGCGTACAGGGTAATAACGAGTGTTCCTTAAGTTTAGTATCTTTTTTTGAAGAATCTGGTATTTCTATCCACCATCTGGAAGTTTTTACATTCCTATAGAAAACAAGTTCATATTTCTGAACTATTACACTAAATTTTTGAAAATTAGAAATATTTTTAAAATCATCATCTATAATTCTACAGTTTACACCTTCAATAAAATACCACAATATTTGAGCAATTAACATTTCTGTTATTTCGTCTTCATTAGAGGATTTATACTCAAAAATACCAAATGATGAGACCTTATTGCTTATTCCTGCATATCTGCTTATTGAGCATATTTCTTTACCGTCAAAACCGTTTGGAGATAATTTTTGTCTTGAACTTAACTCAGAAGATTTAATAGATCTTAAATCTATAGTCACAATATCAGCATCTCTCATTACAGGTTCAACTGAATTTATGTTATTACATACTTCTCCCAACCTATACGCCTCAAAATATAGTTTTTCCATTAAATCTATCTCAATTTGAGAATTATAGTAGGTTTGATATCCTATAGTAGTATAATTAAACAGATTATGTGGTTCTTCAAGAATTATCTTGCCAAGATAACTATTGTTTTTTATTGGTTTTGAAGAGTCTCCTAAATCAAAATTAGAATCAACATTTACTATATTAATAGTATTCTTAAAATCATCATACGCTCTATAATTTGCATAAGTCAAATCTTGACTTCCGCCAATGATAAGTGGAATAATATTGTTTTTAACAAAATATGAAACAAGAGATGTTAAATTCTGATAAGTCTCTTCAATTGATTCTCCTGGTGCTAAATCTCCAAAATCTGCTATTTTAATTGACCAATTACCTGGGTAAAGTGTATAAAATGATTTTCTTATTTCACTAAGATTTATTTCTTCTCCTATATAATTAATATCATTCCTATTCTCTGGAACTCCAATAATTGCAATATCAATTTTTTCAATATTAGGAACACCATTTTCCTTAGTATGAACACTGACTTTGTTTCCTAAAATTAATGATGATATTATCTTATTATGAGAGAGGATATGATCCTCAACTGGGGTTAAAATATTGTCTTGAACTAAAGTTAAAAAGTTGGGATCCATTATATGGCTAAATTAATCTATTACTTTTTATTATCTAGCATTTGTTTTGCGTCATCAAGAGTTAATGCATTAACATCAATAGTTTTTGATATTTCTTTTCTTATTTTTCCTTTAATTAAATAGAACTTTCCCCATTTTCCTTTTTCAACTCTTATATTTTCATTAGACCAATTATGTATGACTTTCTCTTTCTCTTTTTTCTTTCTTTCCTCAATTAATTCAATAATGTCATTTTCAGACAAGTTTTCCCAATCATATTTTTTCCCAACATTAATAAATATGTTATTCCACTTTATAAAAGGGCCAAACTTTCCTTTTCCCTTTTGTACATCTATACCTTCATAGTTATATATTGGCGCCTCCGATTGTTCCTTAATTTTTATGAGTTCTAATGCATCATTAAGTTCAATTGATAATGGAGACATTCCTTTTGGAATTGAAACAAACTTTTTTCCATATTTAATATATGGCCCATATTTTCCATTATTGGCCAAAACAGTTTCATTTTTATATTCTCCCAATTCTCTAGGTAGAGAAAATAAATCAAGAGCCTGTTCTAATGTTACTGATTCTATTTGAAATTCAGGTGGCAAACTAGCAAATATTGGTTTTTCTTCATCTTCGACTGTTCCTACTTGAATCATTGGGCCAAATTTTCCTAATTTAACACTAACCTCTCTTTTATTTTCAGGATGAACTCCTAATACTCTCTTACCAGATTCTCTTTCAGCATTTTTATTTACATTTTCTACTATTGGATGAAAACTTTTGTAAAATTCTTTCATCATAGATGTCCATTCCTGTTTCCCCTCTGCTATATGGTCAAAATTTTGTTCAACATTAGCTGTAAAATTGTAATCCATAATATTTTCAAAATGATTTATCAAAAAATCTGTAACAATCATTCCTGTGTCTGTTGGAACTAATTTCCCTTTATCTGAACCTACTTTTTCTTCTAATAGGCTTTCACTTATCATATTATTAACCAATGATAACTGAATATAATTTCTTTTTTCTCCATCTATTGTGCCTTTCTCTACATAACCTCTATTTTGAATTGTCGAAATTGTAGGGGCATAAGTCGATGGCCTACCAATACCCAAATCTTCTAATTTTTTTACCAATGAAGCTTCAGTATATCTAAAGGGTTCTCTAGAAAACCTTTGAGTTGCATTAATATAATTCTGTGCTAAATTCTCATTTATTTGAATATTTGGTAAAATACTATTATCCTCATCAGAATCATTATCCTTGCCTTCATTATAGACTTTTAAAAATCCATCAAATTTTACTATTTGACCAGTTGCTATAAATAGATTTTCATTATTTGAAGATTTAATTTTAACATTAGTCTTTTCCAAAGCTGCATCTGACATTTGAGATGCTATAGCTCTTTTCCAAATTAGTTCATACAATCTTTTTTGATCATTATCTAAAATTTTATCAGCTAAAGTTGAAAAATTTGTCGGTCTTATTGCTTCATGTGCACCCTGAACACCTTTAGATTTTGTTTGATATGATTTTGTGCTAGAATATTGATTTCCATAAGCACTTATAATATGTTTTCTGGCTGAATCCTTTGCAAAATTTGAAAGATTTACACTATCAGTCCTCATATATGTTATTAATCCTGATTCATATAGTCTTTGAGCAACAGTCATTGTCTTTGATACAGAAAAATATAATTTTCTTGAAGCCTCTTGCTGTAAGGTAGAAGTGGTAAATGGTGGTGATGGTGATTTCTTTAAAGGGTTCTTTTCTAAATTCTGAACAGAGAAATCAGAATTTATGCTGTTATTTAAAAATGATTCCGCTTCTTCTTTAGTTTTAAAAGTCTTATCAAGTTTTGCTTTAAAACTATCTTCATTGGTTGTTTTGAATTCTGCGCCTATTCTATAGAGACTTTCAGTATTAAAATTTTTAATTTCCCTTTCCCTTTCAACTATTAATCTTACTGAAACAGACTGAACTCTTCCTGCTGATAAACCACTTTTAATTTTTTTCCAAAGAACTGGTGATAGTTCATATCCCACAATTCTATCTAGTACTCTTCTTGCTTGTTGAGCATCTACTAAATTATAATCAATGGCTCTTGGATTTTCTATTGCATTTTGAATAGCAGACTCTGTAATTTCATTGAATACAATCCTTCTTGTCTTATTTTCATCTAATTTTAATAGTCTAAATAAATGCCAAGCAATTGCCTCTCCCTCACGATCTTCATCACTAGCTAGCCAAACAGTATCAGATTTATCAGCCAAATCCTTAAGATTTTTAACTACAGCCTTTTTATCCTTTGATATCTCATATTTAGGTTTAAAATCTCCATCAACATCTACTCCTAAATCTTTTGAAGGCAGGTCCGCTATATGTCCAAAACTTGAAGCTACTTTAAAATCACTTCCTAAAAATTTCTCAATTGTCTTGGCTTTTGCCGGAGACTCAACTATAACTAAATTCTTTGCCATTTTTTTTAACTAAGAAGTACAAATGTAGAAGAATTTTTTAATATCAATCTATAAAGTAAAATCATATATGAAGAGAGATAAATTTAAAAACATGACAAATTGGCGTATTTTTAATATATTTGCATCCTATCTCAAATATTACTCATGAGTAGTGATTTAAAAAAAATAAAAAAAAATCCGTATCGACATAATGGAGAATTTACTCTATTAAGAAATAAAAGGGGTTCTAATAATTTATTAGAAAAAAAACTCTATATAGAAAGTTATGGTTGTGCAATGAATTTTAGCGATAGTGAAATTGTTGCTTCTGTATTATCTAAGAGTGGTTATAGCACCACTAATATTCTAGAGGATGCAGAATTAATATTATTAAATACCTGCTCTATAAGAGAAAAAGCTGAGCAAACTATCAGAAAAAAATTAGAAAAATTCAATTCTCTTAAAAAATCAAATAAACAACTAAAAATTGGAATACTTGGATGCATGGCAGAACGATTGAAAAGCAAATTAATTGAAGAAGAAAAAATTGTTGATTTGGTTGTTGGTCCTGATGCATACAAAGACTTGCCAAATTTAATAGATAAAGTAGAAAGGGGTCAAAAAGCCATAAATGTACTCCTATCAAGAGATGAAACATATTCAGATATTTCACCACATAGATTAAACTCTAATGGAGTTAATGCATTTATTTCAATAACAAGAGGCTGTGATAATATGTGTACATTCTGTGTGGTTCCCTTTACTAGAGGTAGAGAAAGAAGTAGAGATCCTCAAAGTATAATTGAAGAGTTAAAGGATTTAGAAAAAAAAGGCTATAAAGAAGTAATTCTTCTTGGACAAAATGTTGACAGCTATTTGTGGTTTGGTGGAGGTTTGAAAAAAGATTTTAATAAAGCCTCAGAAATTCAAAAAACTACAGCTATTAATTTTGCAAAATTAATAGAATTATGTGCTATTAATCATCCTAAAATTCGAATTAGATTTTCTACATCTAATCCTCAAGATATGTCAATAGATGTAATAAATATCATGGCTAAATACGATAATATATGCAATCACATACATTTACCTGTTCAAAGTGGTAGTAACAAAATTCTAAAAGCAATGAATAGGCAACATTCAAGAGAAGAATATATTGATTTGATCGATAGAATTAAACAAATTATTCCTAACTGCAGTATAAGTCAAGATATAATTGTAGGCTTCCCTGGTGAATCAGAAGAAGATCATAAACAAACATTAGGTCTAATGGAAACTGTAAAATACTCATTTGGATATATGTTTAAATATTCTGAAAGACCTGGAACTCTTGCTCAGCGCAAATTAGCAGATGATGTTGATGAGGCTACAAAAAAGAGAAGATTAGAAGAAATTGTGGAATTGCAACAAAAACATAGTTTACACAGAACAAAAGAATTTTTAAATAAAGAAGTTGAAGTTTTAATAGAAAAAACTTCAAAAAAATCACAATTGTATTGGAGTGGTAGAAATAATGAAAACGCAGTGGTAGTTTTCCCTAAAGAAAATTACAATGTTGGAGATTTTGTCAATGTAAAAATAACTGATTGTACTAGTGCCACCTTACTAGGGAATGCAATTGGATATTCAAAAAATAACTAAATATTATGGAATCAATTCAAGCTATTAAACAGAGATTCAGTATAATTGGCAATGATACTGGCCTTAACAGAGCACTAGAGAAGATAAAACAGGTTGCTCCTACTGATATTTCAGTTTTAGTTACTGGAGAAAGTGGAGTTGGCAAAGAAAATATTCCTAGAATTGCACATCAATTATCTCATAGAAAACATGCAAAATATATTGCTGTAAACTGTGGAGCTATTCCTGAAGGTACTATAGACAGCGAGTTATTTGGACATGAAAAAGGTGCTTTTACGGGAGCTACTCAATCAAGAAATGGGTATTTTGAAGTTGCTGATGGCGGAACAATATTTTTAGATGAAGTTGGAGAACTCCCTTTAACTACTCAAGTAAGGCTATTAAGGGTTCTAGAAAATGGAGAATTTATCAAAGTTGGATCAAGTAAAGTTCAGAAAACTAATGTAAGAATAGTAGCTGCAACAAATCTTAATATGCAAAAAGCAATTAAAAATAATAAGTTTAGAGAAGATTTATATTATAGGTTAAGTACAATTGAAATTAACATTCCCCCGTTAAGGGAGAGAAAAGATGACATACATTTACTATTTAGAAAATTCTCTAGTGATTTTGCAAAACGATATAGCATGCCTTCAATAAAATTAGAGGATGATGCTATAAAAACATTGACAAATTACAGATGGAACGGTAATATTAGGCAATTAAAAAATATAGCTGAGCAATTATCTGTTTTAGAAGAAGACAGATCCATTAGCAATCAAACTCTTATAAATTACTTGCCAAAATGGGCAGATAGTAGCTTGCCAGCAATAATATCAGAAAAAGAAAATTCAAATGATTTCAACTCAGAAAGAGAAATTTTATATAAAGTTTTATTTGATATGAAGGGCGATCTAAATGATTTAAAAAAGCTAACTATGGAATTAATGGAATCTAGTAATATTTCTGAATTTAAAGAAAACAATGAACATTTAATAAAGAAGATTTACAATTCTAGAGCTGAAAAAGAAATAAGTGATGATCAAATACAAGTAGTGCCAATTACTGAACAAAGAAATAATAATGAGAAAAAATCAGAATTTGATTATGCTGAAGAAATAAATGCAGAATCTCTTTCGATACATGATAAAGAGTTAGAATTAATTAAAAAATCTCTTGAAAAACATAAAGGAAGAAGGAAACTTGCTGCTAAAGAACTGGGTATAAGTGAGCGTACATTATATAGAAAAATAAAGCAGTTTAACTTATAAAAAATTATATTAGTCACTATAATGAGAACTAACTTAAAAATCGTATTATTTATACTCTCTCTAGTATTCTGGAGCTGTAGTGTTAAATATTCATTAACTGGGGCATCAATTTCTCCTGAGACAAAGACATTTCAAGTAAATTATTTTCAAAATAATTCGACCTTGATAGAACCTGGTATTGATAGAGATTTTACTAATAAATTAATAGATTTATTAATTAATCAAACAAGTCTGGATCTTGTTAAGTCAAATGGCGATCTTTTATATGAAGGAGATATCGTTGAATACAGAATATCTCCAACAACTGCAACTGCAAATAATACTGCTGCACAAAACCGCTTAACAATAGGTGTTAATGTTAGGTTTTTTGACAAAAATGATCCCGAAGCTGAATTTGAAAAACGATTTTCATTTTATTACGATTATCCGGGAAGCTCTCAATTAATCGGATCACAAAAAGATACAGCAATAGATGAAATTTTTGAAAGGATTACTCAAGATGTATTTAATGCTTCATTAGCAAAATGGTAGACTATGAATAAAAACGAATATATAAACATGTTGCAGAATCCAAGTGAAATTAATAAAGAGCAAATAGGGTTTATTAATTCATTAATTAAAGATTTTCCATTTTTTCAATCTTCTAGGGCAATCTATCTAAAGATTTTAAAAAACAGTGAAAATTTTAAATATAATCAAGAACTAAAACTTACTGCAGCATATACTACAGATAGAAGTATATTATTTGATTTTATAACATCTAATGAATTTCAGCAAGAGAAAATTGTATTTAATAAAAATGAACTAAAAATTGTTGAATTACTTGATAAAAAGAAAGAAAAAACAAAGGATCAAATTGTAGAATTTAAAAAAGATGAGATGCATCCATTTGCAGAATGGCTTACCATATCAAAATTTAAACCTATTAAGAGAAATTCAAAAAAGGAAAATATTTTAAACAAATTTATTAGCTCTAATCATAAAATTACACCAAGTGATCAAATTGATAAAAATTATGATCAAGATATTGTTTATAAAGACAATCACAATAATTTGATGACTGAAACCCTAGCAAAACTATATTTAAGTCAAAAAAACTATGAAAAAGCAATACAATCCTATAAAATATTAAGTTTGAAATTTCCAAAAAAAAGTAGTTACTTTGCAAACCAAATAAAAAAAATAAAAAAAATAAAAAAATCTAATTAATCAATAGATGGGAACGTATTCAATTTTTTTGATTCTTATTGTACTAGTAGCATTCCTGCTAGTTCTTGTAATAATGGTTCAAAATCCTAAAGGTGGTGGACTGTCTTCATCATTTGGTGGAGGTGGCACTCAACAGCTAGGAGGGGTTAAACAAACTACCGATTTTTTAGATAAAAGTACCTGGACATTAGGTGGATTATTGCTAGGTTTAATTTTGCTCTCAAATATTGCATTTAACCAATCTGAAATCACAAATGAGTCTAAGGCCTTAGACTCTAATGAAGCTTTTGAAGAAGAATTACCTCTCCCAAATCAGGATAATATATTTGATATTGATAAAGTAGATCAATAAGAACCTTTTTTAATGTTCTTATAAACTGCAAGTTTGTCAGCATTTTATTTCTGGCATAATTTGTGAACATAGTAGAGTTAAAGAAACTTTACAAACAAAAAAAATAGATAATTATGAAGTTAAATATTAAACCTCTTGCCGATAGAGTTCTAGTAGAAACAATTGAGGCAGAAACTAAAACAGCCTCTGGAATTATAATTCCGGATAATGCAAAAGAAAAACCTCAAAAGGGTAAGGTTATAGCTGTTGGCAAAGGAACAAAAGATAGTTCAATGACAGTTAAAGTAGGTGATTTAGTATTATATGGAAAATATTCAGGAACTGAACTTAAACTAGAAGGAAAAGATTATTTAATTATGTCAGAAAAAGATATTCTGGCTATTGTATAAATAAAAAATAAATAAAATGGCAAAAGATATAAAATTTGATATTGAAGCTAGGGATGGGTTAAAACGAGGAGTAGACGCCCTTGCAAACTCTGTTAAAGTAACTCTAGGTCCAAAAGGAAGAAATGTAATTATAAGTAAGTCTTTTGGAGGCCCACAAGTTACAAAAGATGGTGTTACAGTTGCTAAAGAAGTAGAACTTGAGAATGAATTAGAGAATATGGGAGCTCAAATGGTAAAGGAAGTTGCATCAAAAACTAATGATTTAGCTGGAGACGGAACAACAACTGCAACCGTTTTAGCTCAAGCAATCGTTAAAGAAGGATTAAAAAATGTAGCCTCTGGCGCAAATCCAATGGATCTAAAAAGAGGAATTGACAGTGCTGTTTCTACTATAATAAGTGAATTAAACAAACAAGCAAAACAAGTTGGAAATTCTTCTGAAAAAATTAAGCAAGTTGCATCAATTTCAGCAAATAATGATAACACCATAGGTGATTTAATATCACAAGCATTTGATAAAGTTGGTAAAGAAGGTGTTATTACTGTTGAAGAAGCAAAAGGAACTGATACATATGTTGATGTAGTTGAAGGAATGCAGTTTGACAGAGGATTCTTATCTCCTTATTTTGTTACCAATGCTGATAAAATGATAACTGAATTAGAAAATCCATACATATTATTGATTGATAAGAAGATCTCTAATCTACAAGAGGTACTTCCAATATTAGAACCAGTATCTCAATCAGGAAGATCTCTTTTAATAATTGCTGAAGATGTTGAAGGTCAAGCTTTAGCAACTCTAGTAGTTAATAAACTTAGAGGTGGATTGAAGATTGCAGCAGTTAAAGCTCCAGGATTTGGTGATAGAAGAAAATCAATGCTTGAAGATATAGCAATTCTTAGTGGAGGAACTGTAATTTCAGAAGAAAGAGGTTTTTCATTAGAAAAGGCAGATTTAACTATGCTTGGAACAGCAGAAACTGTTACTATAGATAAAGATAATACTACTATTGTAAATGGTTCTGGAAAATCAGAAGATATTAAAGCAAGAGTAAATCAAATAAAAGCTCAAATTGAAACTACTACAAGTGATTATGATAAAGAAAAACTGCAAGAAAGACTTGCTAAATTAGCAGGAGGAGTTGCTGTATTATATGTAGGTGCTGCTAGTGAAGTAGAGATGAAGGAAAAGAAAGACAGGGTTGATGATGCATTAAATTCTACAAGAGCTGCTGTTGAAGAAGGAATAGTAGCAGGTGGTGGTGTTGCTCTAGTCAGAACTAAGAAAGCTTTAGATAAACTAAAAGCAGAAAATACAGATGAACTAACAGGAATTCAAATAGTAACAAGAGCTATAGAGGCTCCACTAAGAACTATCGTTGAAAATGCTGGTTCTGAGGGAAGTATTGTTGTAGCTAAAGTAATGGACGGAAAAGATAATTTTGGTTATGATGCAAAAAGGGAGGAATATGTTGACATGCTAAAAGCTGGAATTATTGATCCTAAAAAAGTAACTAGAATTGCATTAGAAAATGCAGCTTCTGTAGCTGGAATGATTATAACTACTGAATGTGCATTGGTAGACATAAAAGAAGATTCACCTGCTCCAATGCCACCAATGGGTGGAGGCGGCATGCCAGGAATGATGTAAAGATTATATTTTATAATAATATAGAAGAAAGGGTGTTAATTATTATTGATACCCTTTTTTTTATGATCTATTACTATATTCTCATCACGATATTTACAACACTCATCTAGTGAGTTATATGATTTTTCTGATGCCTTTATCATATCAGTATCATGGCCTATAGAGGCAATAAAACTATGTATTTGTGGTAAATCAATTTTCTTTTTATTGTAAATAACTTTAATCTGCCTATTATCAAGATTCCAATTTACCATCTTAATCCCCTCAACTTTTATACAAGATTTTTCAATTCTGTCTTTACACATTCCGCATACTCCATCAACAAAAAAGGTTTCAATCTGTGTTTGTGAAAATATTGAACTACAGCTCAATACAATTAGAGCAAAAAGTATGTTTTTCATGAATTAATTAATTTTATATCTAAGTCCAAGATAATACATTCTTCCAAATATTGGCCCATAAACAAATGTTGAATCAAAATACTGTCCAAATGGATCATCATTTGCTATTATTGGATTCATCTGCTTATAATTAGTTAAATTTTCAACTCCCAAATACGTCTCAAAAGATTTACTAAAAACTTTGGTTAATTGAGTATTTATTAAATTAATCTCTGGCGCGAATTCACCCATTCTATATTCAATTGGATTGTCTTGTGTAGATGGAAAACGTTGTTTACCAAGCCAGTTATAAGTAAGATCATATTTCCATAAAGAACCATTACTTTTTCTATTACTCTCATAAGAAAAGTTAAAGAAAAATCTATTTTTCGGAGTTAAGGGTTTATCTAGTCTTCCAGAAATATAATCAGTCTTAACTTCAGAAATTTTATAAGCTGAAAGTATATTAATATTGCTTGTAAGTTCATAGCTGAGTTGAGCTTGAAAACTCTTTGCAAAACTTTTTCCTTCTAAATTATAAAATAAAATTTTAGAGGGAGTTTCCCAGTCTACAACAACCTGATTTTCAAAATCTGTGTAATAATAGTCTAATACTAATTGTGCATTATTGTCAAACAATTTAAAACTATTTGTCAATGAAACTCCATAGTTCCAAGCAGATTCAGGCTTTAAATCAAAATAATTTGCTGTATTCCATACATTATCAAGAAAAAGAGGGTTTCCAAAAGAGATAACTCTAGAGCTATAAAAAAGTTTTTGATTTTCAGAAAATATATTTGCCATTCTAGTACCTTTTCCTGCTGACATTTTCAGAGAAGTTTTAGGAAAAATTAAATAATTTAAATGTAGTCTTGGAGTTAAAAATCCTCCTATTACATTATGATTATCATATCTAATACCAGCAGACAAATTTATTTTATCCAAATCATCATAACTATATTCAAAATAACCTCCATAAGAATATTCTTTTCTGTCTAAATCGAAAGTTTGAATTATCGGATTATCTTCATCATATATGTAATTGTCTACAAACTCATCATATTTGTCATAACTAAAAGAAATTCCAGTTTTAATCTTATGTCTAGTATCTCCAATTATAGAATTGTAGACTAAATTTGCATAAATACTCTTCTGATCTACATCATGAATATTAAACCCAAAATCTGAACCTTGAGAAAAATTAGTGTATGAAAACTGAAAACCTAATGATTGATATGGAATATTAGGATTTACATATCCCAATTTAAAATTGGTTTTAAAATTTGTAGAATTTGTATTTCCTCCCCAATATGGTTGGAAGCCTAAATATGACGGATCATCTATGTACCCGTTTTGTCCAAAAACCCTATTATCATTTACAAAATTAAAATCAATGAAACTTACCAGCCCTTTTTCAGTATTTGTATATTGAAATCTGTTATAGATGTTAATTTGATCACCAGTTGGTTTGTCTCTAAATCCATCATCATTTCTATCATCACTACTATTTTTTGTATTAGCATGAAAATACAATCCATAGTCCCAATTATTTGATAATTTGGTATTGTAGTGAGTATTTAACTCATATCTTTCCATTTCTGAAGCGTAAAGATTTACAAATAACTTATCATCATTAATAGGTTTTCTAAGTTCTGCATTTATTTGTCCTGTAATACTTTCAAATCCGTTTACTACACTACCGGCTCCTTTAGTTATTTGAATACTTTCAATCCACGTGCCAGGAATATAATTAAGGCCATGAGATTGAAGGGCTCCTCTTATTGATGGAATGTTTTCAATAGATATTAAAATATTTGGACTACTTAATCCTAACATTTTAATTTGTTTAGTTCCGGAAATAGCATCAGAAAAATTAACATCTATTGAAGGAGTTGTTTCAAAACTTTCAGATAAATTACAGCATGCTGCTTTTAATAATTCATCAGAACTTAAGGTTGTTATATTTTTTAAATTTAAAAAAGAAACCTTAGATGATTTTTTATTATAACTCAAAGTAACTTCATCAAGATTAGTTTCATCGTCAGATTGACCAAAAGATAATAGTGATAAAAAAAGTAGAAAATTTAATAAATAGATCTTTGTTTTCATTGGAATACAAATTTACAATTACTAAATTTAGTCTGCCACTAAATTAACATTTTATTGTCATAAAAAATGAGTGAAAAAAATATTGAATCTGCATTAATTTCCGTTTTTTCTAAAGAAGGAATTGAGCCTATAATTAAGGAACTTAACAAAAGAAATGTTAAGATATATTCAACTGGAGGCACCTATGAATATATCTCAAATTTGGGATACAATCCTATAAAGGTTGAAGACATTACTAATTACCCTTCAATTTTGGGTGGCAGAGTTAAAACATTACACCCTAAAATTTTTGGAGGGATACTCTCAAGAAGAGAATTAGCCCAAGATATGCAGGAAACTAAAAAATTTGAAATTCCTTCAATTGACTTAGTAATAGTAGACTTATATCCATTTAAAAAAACAGTTCAAGCAGGGGGCTCAGAAGATGAGATAATTGAAAAAATTGATATTGGAGGTATAGCATTAATAAGAGCCGCTGGAAAAAACTTTAAGGATGTAACCTGCATATCATCAATCAATGATTATTCTAATTTCCTAGAATTATATTTAAAAAAAGACGGATCATTATCAATTGAAGATAGAAAACAGTTTGCGCTTAGTGCATTTAAAAATTCATCTAAATATGATAGAGCTATATATAACTATTTTAATAATAGCAAAGATGATTTTAGTTTAAAAGATAAAAAAGAAATTACACTAAGATATGGCGAAAACCCTCATCAAAAAGGAAGTTTCTTTGGCGATATAGATGATATAATTGAAAAAATTCATGGAAAAGAATTAAGCTATAATAATTTATTAGATATTGATTCTGCAATTGATTTAATTTCAGAATTTAAGGATGAAAAGCCAACTTTTGCCATTCTAAAACATAATAATGCCTGCGGACTTGCAATAAGAAATACAATTGAAGATGCATATAAAGACGCCTTGGCTGCAGATCCAATTTCAGCTTTTGGTGGAGTATTAATTTCTAATTCTGATATTAATAAATCAACTGCATCTACTATTAATGATTTATTTTGTGAGGTAGTAATAGCTCCGAAAATTCATCAAGATGCAATGAAAGTTTTAAAAGAAAAAAAAAATAGAATTATTCTAATACTAAAGAAATTTCCAGAAAAAAAATCTTTAATAAGATCTTGTTTAAACGGCTTCCTTCAACAAGATTGTGACGCCATTAGTGATTCCCAAGAAATTTTGAGCTATCCAACCCTAAAAAAACCTAATCAAAATGAAATTCAAGATCTATTATTTGCTTCAAAAATTTCTAAAAACACAAAATCAAATACTATAGTTCTTGTAAAAAATAAACAATTATTAGCAAGTGGAACCGGCCAAACTAGCAGAGTTGACGCTTTAAATCAAGCCATCAATAAGGCAAAGAAATTTAATTTTGATCTAAGCGGTGCTGTTATGGCTAGCGATGCATTTTTTCCATTTCCTGACTGTGTTGAAATAGCACATAAAGCTGGTATATCGTCAATTATTCAACCTGGAGGATCTATAAGAGATAATCTCACTATAGAATATTGTGAAAAAAATAATTTATCAATGATTTTTACTGGTATTAGACATTTTAAACACTAATAATTTTTAATTGTTTTTTAATTGTTTTTTTATTAAATTACTACTGCTAGATTTACATGAGGTTGAGGGCTTGTTAGAAGAACCTAATTCATCAAATTAATTATGGGATTTTTTGATTTTTTAACGGAAGAAATTGCTATTGATTTAGGCACAGCTAATACTCTTATTATACATAATGATAAGGTTGTTATCGATAGCCCTTCAATAGTTGCTAAAGATAGAAGAACTGGTAAAATTATTGCAGTTGGAAATGAAGCTAACCTAATGCAAGGAAAAACTCATGAAAACATTAAAACAATCCGTCCCTTAAAGGATGGTGTGATTGCAGATTTTGACGCATCTGAGCAAATGATAAATTTATTTATCAAAAGCATTCCTGTTTTAAAAAAGAAAATATTTTCACCCTCCTTAATTATGGTAATTTGTATTCCTTCTGGAATAACTGAAGTTGAGATGAGAGCAGTCAAAGAATCAGCTGAAAGGGTTAATGGAAAAGAAGTCTACTTGATACATGAACCTATGGCTGCAGCTATTGGAATTGGAGTAGATATTATGCAGCCTAAAGGCAATATGGTTATTGATATTGGTGGAGGGACTACTGAAATAGCTGTAATTGCTTTGGGGGGAATTGTTTGTGATAAATCAATAAAAGTAGCTGGTGATGTCTTTACTAATGACATTATTTATTATATGCGAACAGAACATAATCTTTATGTTGGAGAGAGAACTGCTGAAAAAATAAAAATCCAAGTTGGGGCTGCAACAGAAGACCTAGATTCTCCTCCAAAAGATATGAGTGTACAAGGTCGTGATCTTTTGACAGGTAAGCCAAAGCAAATTGATGTCTCCTACCGTGAAATTGTAAAAGCTATAGAAAAATCTGTTTTAAGAGTTGAGGACGCTGTAATGGAAACCCTTTCAAAAACTCCTCCTGAACTAGCAGCAGACATATACAATACTGGGATGTATTTAGCTGGAGGTGGCTCAATGTTAAGAGGTCTTGATAAGAGATTGTCAAAGAAAACTGATCTGCCAGTATATATTGCAGAAGATCCTTTAAGAGCTGTAGTAAGGGGTACTGGAATAGTATTAAAAAATATTCCAAAATATAAAAGTATATTGATTAAATAGAATTAAAAATTTATGCAACAAATTATTTATTTCTTCCTAAGAAATAAAAATTTCCTTTTGTTTCTTTCTCTATTCTTGTTATCCATATTTATTAACTTCAGATCTAATTCATATACAAGTAGTAAAATTATTAACTCAAGTAATGTGGTTGTTGGATATCTATATAATAATTTAACTAACATAAAGAACTACTTTAATTTAATTGAAGAAAATAAAAAGCTAATTGAAGAGAATCAGTTTCTTAGATTAAGAATAATAAATACTAAATCTGATACAATTTCAAATTCTATTAATTATAATATTACTAATGGAAATGTTATAAAAAACAGTTATAATTTAACAAAAAATTATATTACCCTTGACATAGGAAGAAATCAAGGAGTTGAAGTAGATTTTGGAGTAATTTCTTCTAATGGTGTTATTGGGATAGTTGACAAAATTTCAAGTAATTACTCTAGGGTTATTTCAATCCTAAACACAAATATTAATTTAAATGCAAAATTAAAAACAAGTAATCATTTTGGGACCTTAAGCTGGAATGGAGAGAATCCCTCATATGTTCAGCTAAAAGATCTACCTAAACAAGCTGTTTTAAAAATAGGCGATACTATTACCACAGGTGGGAATTCCCTTATTTTTCCTAAAGGTATTTTGATTGGATCAATTAAATCATATAAGCTTGATAATAGTCAAAATTATTTAGAATTAGAAGTTAAACTCTTTAATGATATGAGTAATATTAATCATGTATATATTATTGAAAATAAAAAAATTAATGAAATAAGAAGTTTAGATGAATAACATAATAAAAAATATTATTTCTGCAATAGCATTTATTTTAATACAGTGTTTAATATTAAATAATATTAATTTCTTAAATTCAATTAATCCATTACTTTACATATACATAATAGTTTATTTTCCAATAATAAATAATAGGATAATCTTTATTTTATTTAGCTTTCTATATGGATTGTCAATAGATATTTTTACTGATTCAGCTGCAGTTCATGCTGCTGCTTGCGTGTCTCTTGCTTATTTTAGGCCAATATTTTTAAAACTAATTTTTGGAATGACATATATTCATAAAGTTATTAAGTTCAAGAATATTGATTTAAAGCAAAATTTATTTTACATATCTTCACTAACATTATTTCATCATTTTATTCTATTTTTTATTGAAGTTTTTGATTCTTCAAAATTAATTTTAGTTTTTGAAAAGGCTATCTTCACTAGTATATTTACAATATTACTTATTATTCTATTAAATTTATTTCTAAAAAATAAATGAGAAAATCTCTGTTTCCAATAATAGTATTTGCCGCTGGAATAATATTTATTATTAGATTGTTTTACCTACAAATATATAGTTCTAAAAATTTTGATATCTATGAAGACAATGCTATAAGAAAAGTATTTACCTATCCAAAAAGAGGCTATGTTTATGACAGAAACAATATTCTATTAGTTTCCAATCAACCATCCTATGATGTAATGATTGTCCCTAGAGAAGTTACAGAAATAGACACATTAGAATTTTGCAGTTTATTAAAAATCTCTAAGGAATACTTAATAGATAAATACATAAAGACATCAAAATATTCAACTAGAATTCCATCAGTATTTCTAGCGCATCTTTCCAAGGAAGACTATGGATATCTTTCTGAAAAAATCAGAAAATATAAAGGCTTTTATATACAAAAAAGAAACTTGAGAGAATATAATACAAGGATTGGAGCAAATGTGCTTGGATATGTTGCCGAAGTAAATAGAAAAAATATATTAAATGATAATTATTATATAAAAGGAGATATTATAGGCAAACAAGGTGTTGAAATGTCTTATGAAAAATATTTAAGAGGAATAAAAGGGATTGAGTTTATTCAAAAAAACAGGTTTAATAAAGATATAGGAAAATATAAGGATGGGGCACTAGATATTCCTTCTATATCAGGGAAAGATTTAACTATTACAATTGATTCAAAACTTCAGGAATATGGAGAGATTCTTATGAAGAATAAAAAGGGTGCAATTGTTGCAATTGAACCAAATAGTGGAGAAATACTCTCATTAGTTTCATCTCCTTCATACAATCCAAATCTTTTAGTTGGAAGAGAAAGATCAAAAAACTACTTTGAATTATATAAAGACAGTATATATAGGCCATTAATTGATAAAAGTCTCTTATCCATGTTCCCCCCAGGTTCTCCATTTAAAATATTAGTTGGTCTTACGGCATTACAAGAAGAAATAATTACTGAAAAGTCAACAATTTATTGTAAAGGCTACTATATATATGGCAAAGAAAAAAGAAAAATAAATTGTCATTGTGGGGGTGGCTATCGAAATATATATAACGCTATTTCTCTATCATGCAATTCTTACTTTGCAGACATATATAGAAAAACTATTAATTCTCAAAACAATACTAAGGAGAATTTTGACAATTGGAGCAATCATATTAAAAGCTTTGGTCTAGGAAATTATCTTAATAATGATTTGCCAATTGGCAAAAAGGGAGTTGTTCCCGATTCTGAATATTATGATCGATGGTATCCGGATTTTAAATGGGGTGCAACCACCACTATTTCTAACTCAATTGGGCAAGGTGAAATTTTAACTACCCCAATTCAATTAGCAAATATGACCGCAGCTGTTGCTAACGAAGGTTATTATTATATCCCACATATAATAAAAAAAATAGATGGAGATACTATTGATGTGAGATTTAAAATACCTGTTAAAACATCTATTGATAGCACGCATTTTAAAACTATTAATAAGGCTCTATATAGAGTTTTTAAATCAGGAACAGGGAAATTATTAAATGTTCCAGGAATTGAAATTTGTGGGAAATCGGGAACATCTGAAAATTTTACAAAAATTAATGGAATAAAAACTCAATTAAGTGATCATTCAATTTTTATTGCGTATGCCCCAAAAGAAAATCCAACAATAGCTATTTCTGTATTAGTAGAAAATGCTGGATATGGGTCTATATGGGCCGGAAGAATAGCTAGCCTAATGATTGAAAAATATATAAATGATAATATTTCATTAAAGAGAATGGAAAAAATAGTATTAAATAAAAATTTAGAAAAAGAATATTTAAAGCCATATTTGAGCAAAGCATTTAACATAAATGAATAATGTATAGCGAGAGAAAAAATATTTTTAAAATTGACTGGGCACTAGTTTTGGTGTATATTTTTCTGGTTGGATTTGGCTTGGCTAATATTTTATCTTCAAGTATTAGTGGAGAAAATATTTCATTATTTGATTTTAATGCTCTGTACGGAAAGCAGTTTATATTCATATTATTATCACTATTAGTTATTATTATTACTCTTACAATAGAGGTTAAATTTTATGAAAGATTTTCAAGTATATTTTATTTAGTTTGTATATTTTTTATTTTAGGATTATTCGTTTTTGGCAATAAAGTTAACGGAGCATTATCATGGTATTCATTTAATAATTTAACAATACAGCCAAGCGAATTTATGAAAGTAGGAACAGCCCTAGCTGTTGCTAAATTTATTAGTGATATTCAAACAAATATGAAAAAATTGTCTGATCAACTAAAGCTATTACTAATCATTATATTGCCTTTAATATTAATCATATTACAAAATGATACTGGGACATCAATTGTTTTTTTCTCTTTGTTTTTTGTTTTATACAGAGAAGGTATTTCTCAGATTTATTTATTAATTGCCTTTATAATTTTAAGTATTTCAATTCTTACTATAAAAACATCAATTTCAACTGCTATATTATTATCCCTAATAATTATATTATTGAATTATTTATATAAGAAAAAGAAATCAAGGAGGTTTATAAATTCATCAATGATTTTTCTGTTCTGTATATTCATAAGCTTCTTAACAGACTATAGTTATAAAAATATTCTGAAAACCCATCAAAGAAATTATATATCTGTTTGGCTTAATCTTGAGAAAGATCCAATAAAAATAAAACAAATGAAAAGAACTATACTTTATAATCTAAATGAGTCAGAAAAAGCTATTAGCTCAGGTGGATTGACTGGGAAAGGGTATCTTGAAGGGAGTCGAACAATTGGAAATTTTGTCCCTGAGCAACATAGTGATTATATATTTAGTACTGTTGGTGAAGAATGGGGTTTTGTAGGGAGTTCATTTATAATTATACTTTACATAATATTAATCCTTAGAATAGTTGCTTTGTCAGAATTGCAAAAAAATCATTTTAGCAGAATATATGGATATTCAGTAGCGTCAATCATTTTTATTCATTTTATGATAAATATTGGAATGGTGCTTGGGCTAACTCCAACAATTGGGATACCTCTGCCATTTCTGAGTTATGGTGGTTCTAGCTTATTAGCATTTACTCTCCTATTATTTATTTTTATAAGACTAGATGCTAATAGGATAAATGAATGGTAACTATTTGTTTGACAATTCTAACTTTTCAGCAAAAAAATTGCAAAAATCCTTCATTGTTTTAGTCATTTCCTCATCTTGAGTTGCTCTTTCGTATGTGTCAGTCATAGCGCTAAGGGTCTGATAAAAAAACATTTTCATCTCATCAATTGGCATGTCCTTTGTCCACAAATCGATTCTTAAACTTTCCCTAGATTCTGAATCCCACAGAGATAATAAAGCTACTTTTGTTTCCTTCTTTGAAATATTTCCATCTTTAGCAGTCCAATAAATTTTCTCTGGAATTTTGTTTTCATCTAGTTCTACTAGAAGTTCTATTCTTGATGTATTTTTTTTTGCCATTATTTCTGAGGTTTATATTTAGATTTATTATATATATCTATTGGATTCATTAAAATCATTTCAATAAATGAAGTGTTATTATTTTTCATATAAGATTTGACTATTTCCCAGCCAATAAATCTTCCAATCATACCGGGTGATTCATTGTCAATTGACAAATAAAATTTAGAAAATGGGGCATTATTAATAAATCTAGTAATTAATTTATTCTCTGAGCTAAATAAAAGTTCCTTTTCAACAAAATACGTCCAAACATAATGCTCATTTTCTTGGGCCCAATCCATGCTCAATTTTGAATATCCAATTTTATATCTATCCTCCAATTTGGGCATCATAATATCCTTAAAGTATAGAACCTTGCCATAAAAAATTATTTTCTCTAAAAAAGTATAAAAATTGGATCTTGGAATTACATAATAAGCATATTCTTCAGCTATATCAGAGATGATCATTCTAGGAATTAAATTATCACTAATATATTTAGGCATTGAACTATAAAAGGGATGATCTGATCCTAAATAATTATCTAGTCCAATTAGTAAAAGTGAATCAGCAAGAATCACTTTATTTTCATATTCAACATCAGAGATTAAAGTAATTACTCTTGGTAATTCATATTTTGGAAAATAGAAAGTAAAATTTTTGTAAAAAGATTGTATCCCCTTTTTTTCATTATCTAAATTTGAAAAAACAAGATTAACTTCACTATATATTTCTTTTTGAACAGAATCATTCAATCTATTTATCCATACTTTATTATCGTAGTGTTCTGGAAATAGAAAAGGATAGTCTTTTTTTAAATCAAATAAATCATTCGGAGTTGATTCATAAAAAAATTTATCAAATCTTTCAATTGTCAATTGATATCGATTATCAATTTTATTGTCATTAACATTACATGAATTTAATAAGAGTAAAAAAATTATATAAAAAATATATTTTTTCAAGAAATTAATATTTATTGATTGCGAGTATTAATATATTTATGCATTACAAATATAATATAGTTATTAATCAATATAGAATATATTAATGAATACAAGGAAAGTTGAGGAATATATTGTCCAATGGTTAATTGATTATAAAAATCAAAATAACATTGATGGTTATATTATTGGTGTCTCTGGGGGGATTGACTCTGCAGTTACTTCAACTCTTTGTGCAAAAACTGGATTAAACACTCTGTGTCTTGATATTCCAATTAAACAAAATTTATCTGAACATTCCCGAGCAAAAAATCATATCAAATGGTTGAAAGAAAAATTTGAAATATCAGTATGTTCAAATGCTATGGATTTATCAAATGTGTTTAAGGAATTTGAGAAAATAATGCCTGAAGAAAAAATAAAATTTCTTAAAACACATGCTCTTGCAAATACAAGAGCACGATTAAGAATGTTAACATTATATTATTTTGCCTCCTTAAACAACTATGTTGTTGTTGGTACAGGAAATAAAGTTGAAGATTTTGGAATTGGATTCTATACTAAATATGGAGATGGTGGAGTTGATATCAGTCCCATTGCAGACCTAAGCAAAAGTGAAGTTTATGAACTTGCAGAACACCTAAAAATTGACAATGAGATAATAGCAGCAAAGCCCACTGACGGTTTATGGGATGATAATAGAACAGATGAAGAACAAATTGGTGCTAGTTATGATGAAATTGAATGGGCTATGCAACAAAAAGAATTAGGTAAAAAATTAAAAGATTTTAATGGTAGGGAAAAAGAAGTATTTGGAATCTTTGAAAAACATCATAACAATAATCTACATAAAATGAAACCAATTCCTATTTGTAAGATTCCGAACAAATTAAAATAATTTAAATTACTCTATTTAACTTTCTTGAAAGAAGTATTTTTAGATTTGAATAATTTACTACATCTTCTAAGACAGATTTATTATCCTCGTTAATCGATGTTTTATCCTTAAATTCATTTACTTTTTGATCAATTAAGAAACAACGTAAATTTAAAATTGTTTCAATTACTAATTGAGAAATTGTTTTGTTTTTTGATTTTGGAAAAATACTGTTACGTTCCCAGTCATGCAATGAGTACTTCTCATCATTCATCATTATATTTGTTATCTCCATTTCAAGCTCTTTTGGTAATGTATTTAAAAATTTATCAGTAACAATCTCCTTATTTTCATTATAACATTCAATAATTTTATAATATATTTTTCTAAAATTATCATTTGAAAATTCCATTTCATCCTCATGAAGATCCATATATATTTTTTCAAAAACCTTAGCACGACGATTAACAGGACTTAAAACTAATTTCCCCTTTTCATCTTCTTTTAAAATTAAATCTTCAAAATCTTCAACATTATTCCCATATAATAATAAGATCTCTATGATTTTTTTTTCTAATTCATAAAGAAGATTTGTTCTTTTCTTTGTATTCTCAGGTTTTACTATACTAAAAGAATCAAAATTATCCTTTGAATCATTTATCTTTTTTTTAAGTACTTTTTTTTGAATCTGAGCTAAAGTGCTGTATAAAACTTGCTCACTTATCCCCATAATTGACGAACATTCCTTTATATAAATTTCCTTTTTTATTTGATCACTGATTTTAGAAATACTTTCAATCATATTTCTTACCACAGAAGCTTTCTTTACTGGGTCATTATCAGCTTCATCAACTAATAAAGATGCTTTATATTTTATAAAATCTTTTGAATGTTCATTAAAAAAAGATATTAATTCATCTGTTTGTTTTGAATTTGCAAAACTATCTGGATCCTCACCTTCAGGTAGATTACAAATTCTAACATTCATTCCTTGCTCCAAAATGATATCTATTCCTCTCAAAGCAGCTCGAGAACCAGCATTATCCCCATCAAATAAAACTGTTATATTTTTGGTTAGCCTACTGACTAATCTAATCTGATTTTCTGTCAATGCAGTTCCAGATGATGCAACTACATTTATTATTCCTTTTTGGTGAAGTTTTATAACATCTGTATACCCCTCAACCAAAAAACAATTATCTTCCTTTACTATACTTTGTTTTGCTTGAAATATACCATATAGAACTTTACTCTTATGATAAATAAGACTCTCAGGTGAATTAATATACTTTGCTGTATTTTTAGAGGATTTAAGAATTCTACCACCAAATCCTAAAACCCTTCCTGACATACTAAGGATTGGGAACATAACCCTTCCTTTGAATCTGTCAATATTTTTATCATCCTTTACAATAGTAAGTCCAGTTTTCTCTAAAAAATTTAATTTATACCCTTTTTTTAAAGCCTCTTCTGAGAAACGATTAGATTTATTAAATGAATATCCAAGTTCAAATTTCTCTATAACTTCATTTGAAAATTCTCTTTCCTTGAAATAAGATATTCCAATAGATTTCCCTTCTTCAGACTTAACTAAGTTGTCTTGATAATACTCTTTTGCAAATTCAGTAATTAAATACATACTTTCCCTTTCACTATCCTCTAATTTTTGCTCAGAAGTTTTTTGTGTCTCTTCAAACTCAATATTATATTTTTTTGCTAAGTATTTAATTGCTTCAGGATAAGTAAAATGCTCGTGTTCCATAAGAAATGTCACAACAGTTCCACCCTTACCACTTGAGAAATCCTTCCATATTTGTTTTGCTGGAGAAACCATGAAACTAGGAGTTCTTTCTTCAGTAAATGGACTTAAACCTTTATAATTTGAACCTGACTTTTTTAATTGAACAAAGTCTCCAATAACCTCCTCAACACGAGATGATTCAAATACTTTTTCTATAGTAGATTTTGCTATCAATTTCTTTAAATATAGTTAACATTTAGAGAAATCAATTTAATAATTTATTTATAACTTTTGCTAAAAATTTAAAGAGAACTTTTAAAATAATTATTAATTAATTTAAAGAAGGCTTATTTGCTAGTTGGCCACAAGCAGCATCTATATCTTGACCTCTTGATCTTCTAATGGTTACATTAATATTATTTTTTTCAAGAATATTCTGATATAAAGAAATTTTTTCTTTTGAAGCTTGAGAAAATTTGTTGTCATCTATTGCATTATATTGAATCAAATTAACCTTGCTCGGAGCAAATTTGCAAAAATCTACAAGAGCATTAGCATCTTCAATTGTATCATTTATTCCTTTCCAAATTATATATTCATAAGTAATTATTCTTTTGGTTTTTTCATACCAATATTTTAACGCTAACTTTAATTCAGATAGATTCATTTTTTCATTAAAAGGCATAATTGAAGTTCTAACATTATCTACTGCTGAATGCAGCGATACTGCAAGTTTAAATTTAACATTTTCATCTGCCATTTTTTTTATCATTTTTGGGATTCCTGATGTTGATACTACAATTCTTCTAGCAGAAATGCCAAGTCCTTTTTTTGAAGTTATCATTTTTATAGCTTCTACAACATTTTTATAATTCATGAGTGGCTCCCCCATTCCCATAAATACAATATTTGTTAAGGGTCTATCATAATATTCCTTACTTTGTTTACTAATTAATGCTACTTGATCGTAGATTTCATCTGGATTTAAATTTCTCATTCTTTTTAGTCTTGAAGTAGCACAAAATTTACAATTTAGACTACATCCAACCTGAGAAGATATACAAGCTGTAATTCTTTTTTTTGTAGGTATTAATACACTCTCTACCATCAAATCATCAAATAATTTAATTCCATTTTTTATTGTACCATCCTTACTTTTTTGTATTGTATTTATTTGAACGTGATTGATTACAAAACTATCCTCCAAAATAGATCGTATTGATTTTGAAAGATTAGTCATTTGTTCAAAATTTATAGCGGACTTCTCCCAAAGCCATGAATATACTTGGTCGCCCCTATATTCCTTAAGGCCATTTTCTAGAAAAAAAATTTTGAGTTGATCAAGCGATAAAGATCTTATATCTTTTTTTGACATTCTAAATTAGAAAATTTAAATTTTTAGATTATCAGCATTGCATCTCCATAACTATAAAAATTATATTTCTCCTTCATTGCTTCTTCATATGCCTTTTTAATAAAATCATTTCCCATAAATGCAGAAGCCATCATAAGTAAGGTTGATTTTGGCATATGAAAATTTGTAATCATAGAATTTGCAATACTAAACTCATATGGTGGAAAAATAAATTTATTTGTCCAACCATTAATTTCATTTAAAGTACCACTTGAAGAAACTGAACTTTCAATAGCTCTCATAGCAGTTGTTCCAACTGCACATATTCTTCTTTTATTTTGCAAACCATTATTAATAATATTGACAGCATTTTCTTCAATTATTACTCTCTCACTATCCATTTTATGTTTTGACAGATCTTCTACTTCTACTGGATAAAACGAAGCTAAACCTGTATGCAAAGTAACTTCTGAAAATTTAATTCCTTTGATTTCTAAACGTTTTAATAAGTGTTTTGAGAAATGTAATCCTGCTGTTGGAGCTGCAACCGCCCCTTCATTTTTTGCATATATAGTCTGATATCTATGCTTATCTTCTGGTTCAACATCTCTTTTGATATATTTTGGTAAAGGCGTCTGTCCTAAATCAATTAACAACTTTCTAAAGTTATCGTATTCTGTATCACATAAAAACCTCAAAGTTCTTCCTCTTGAAGTTGTATTATCAATTACTTCTGCAACTAAGATTTCCTCTTCTCCAAAATATAGTTTATTCCCAATCCTTATTTTTCTAGCAGGATCAACTAATACATCCCATAGTCGTTGTTCACTATTTAATTCTCTAAGTAGAAAAACTTCTATTCTTGCTCCAGTCTTTTCTTTATTGCCATAGAGTCTTGCTGGAAACACCTTTGTGTTATTTAAGACAATAACATCATCTTCATTAAAATATTCTATCATATCCTTAAATAATCTATGTTTAATAGAATAGTCTGATCTGTCAATGACCATTAAACGAGATTCATCTCTGTTTTTATTTGGATATTCAGCTACCAAATCTTGTGGGAGCTCATAATTAAAATGTGATAATTTCATTTGCATAATTTTAGAAAAGGCAAATATACAATCTCAGAAGTAGGGATGTCAAGGAATTTTAGATATTATTTTTATAAAAAATAATATCTACTTTAATTTTTTGTTTGTATGATGCCTTTTATGATCTCTTTTAGCCTTCATATCCATCATGCTATTAAAAGCTTTTTGTAGGTCTACTCCCGTTTGATTTGCTAAACACAAAACAACAAATAAAACATCAGCCAATTCTTGGCCAAGATCATTATTGTCTGATTCTTTCATGCTCTGTTCTCCATATCTTCTTGAAATAATTCTAGCTACCTCACCTACTTCTTCGGTAAGCTGAGCCATATTAGTTAATTCATTAAAATATCGAACACCATGTGTGTTTATCCAATTATCAACTTTTTCTTGTAATTTTTTTATATGCATAATTTTGAGAAGAATTATTATAGTAAACTTTGATCAATATAAGTAAAAAATGTTTATATAATATATAATTAGTAGTATAATAATTTATAGATTTATATTAATTAAACGGGCTATGAAAAAGAACAAAATCTTACTCCTACTTATTTCACTAATAATATGTTTTTCATGTAATGTAAAATCTGCTGATTCTATAATAATTAATGCTAAAATCTACACAGTAAATAACCAAAATGAAATTGCAAAATCAATAGTAATTAAAGATGGGAAAATTTTAGACATAAGTAATTCTGATCTTAATAAAGAATACTATAGTAATACCATTATAGATGCTAAGGGTAAAACAATTCTTCCAGGTTTAATTGATTCTCATTGCCATTTTTATAATCTTGGATTAAATCAACAAGTTGTCAATTTACGAGGCACCAAATCATTAAATGAAATTTTAGAAAAGTTAATTGACTATGATAATGAAAATAATGCTAGAATAATTTTGGGTAGAGGTTGGGACCAAAATGATTGGAAAAATAAAACCTTTCCTAATAATTTAAAATTGAATCAACTATTTCCCAATAAAATAGTTGTACTTGAAAGAGTTGACGGACATGCTTATTTAACAAATAATTATACGTTAAATCTTGCTAGAATTAATGAGAATACTGAAATTTCTGGAGGTTCAATAATAAAAGAAAAAGGAAAATTATCAGGAGTTCTTGTTGATAATCCAATGCAATTAATTGATAAAATACTTCCTAAAAAATCTATATCTGAAAAAATTATGGCATTAAAAAAGGCTGAAAAAATATGTTTTAGTTATGGATTAACTACAGTTGATGATGCTGGTTTAGGTAAAGAAACTATTTTTTTAATTGATAGTCTACATAAATCTAATAATCTAAAAATAAAGATTTATGCAATGATAAGTGTTTCAAAAGAAAATATACTGTTTTTTAAAGATTATGGAAAAATTAAAACTCCTAAATTAAACGTTAGATCATTCAAAGTTTATGGGGATGGTAGTTTAGGTTCAAGAGGAGCCACTTTAAAAACCCCGTATTCTGATGATACCTCAAATTATGGGAAACTTGTTACAAGCATTAAAGATTTAGAATATTACTCAAAAAATATTTCTGAAATGGGGTTTCAAATGAATACCCATGCAATAGGAGACTCAACTATAAGTTTTCTAGTTAAAAACTATAATACAATTTTAAATAAAATTGAAGATCCTAGATGGAGAATTGAACATTCACAAGTCATTGATCCCAATGATTTTAAATTATATAATAATAAAGTTCTTCCATCTGTTCAACCAACTCATGCAACTAGTGATATGTATTGGGCTGACGAAAGATTAGGTAAAAGAATATATGGCGCGTATGCATTCAAAGATTTACTTAATAGTTCAAAGAAAATTGCATTAGGGACTGATTTTCCTGTAGAAAAAGTTAATCCATTTCATACTTTTTATAGCTCTGTGGAAAGAAAAGATTTATCTGGATATCCTGAAAATGGATTCCAAAAAGAAAATAGTCTAAATAGAGAAGAAACATTAAAAGGAATGACTATATGGGGTGCATATTTTAATTTTGAAGAAAATGAAAAAGGAAGTTTAGAAATTGGAAAGGCAGCAGACTTTATTATTATTAATCAGGATATAATGGAGATAAATGCAAAATTAATACCGAAAACAAAAGTTTTAAAAACTTTTGTAGATGGTGAAATGGTATATAATTTAAACAATTAAAGTAACTGGCCCATCATTTACAATATCTACCAGCATATAAGCACCAAATATTCCCGTTTGAACCTTATTATTAATTAGACTATCTAATTGTTTAATAAATAGATTGTATATAGGTTTTGCTATATCTGGCTTAGCAGCTTCTATATAGCTAGGTCTATTACCCTTTTTAACATTACCGTATAATGTAAATTGACTTACAACTAAAACCTCACCATTAACCTCATTGATATTCTTATTCATTATATCATTTTCATCATTAAATATTCTTAATTTTGAAATCTTATTAGTCATTTTTGTTATATTCTCCTTAGAATCACTATTTGAAATACCTAACAATATTAACATTCCATTACTTATAGATGACACCATTTTATCTTCTATCTTTACGCTTGCATTTGAAACTCTCTGTATTACTACAATCATAGTTTGATGTAATTATTATCTGTACTTTAAATCATCTTCCATTATTATTTGCTTATAATTTTCATAACGTGATATATCAATTTTATTCATTGAAACTAATTCCTTTATAAAACAATTTGGTTCATCTATATGCAAACAATTATTGAATTTACACTTATTTTTATTCTGAAAAAATTCTGGGAAAAAATCTCCAATTTCATTTTTTCTAAAATTTATAATACCAAATCCTTTTATACCTGGAGTATCAATAATTCTAGCGCCAAAATCTATGTCAAATAATTCAGCATGAGTTGTAGTATGCTTTCCTTTAAGATGTTGGGATGAAAGATCTCCGATTTTTAATTTTAATTCAGGATTTATACAATTTATAATACTTGATTTTCCAGTCCCTGAATGACCTCCAAACATAATTGTTTTATCCTTAATTAAGGAAACTATTTTCTTAATATTTAAGCTTTTAATAGCAGACACTTTAATACATTTATATCCAATGTTCTCATATAAATTAACCAACTTATCAAGCTGAGCTATTTCGTCTTTATTATAGCTGTCCATTTTATTAAATAGCAGGATAGTATCAATAGAATATGCATTAGAAGCAATTAAAAATCTATCTATAAAATTTGTAGTTGTAATAGGGTTTTTAAGAGTAATAACTAAAAATAAAATATCTATATTAGCCGCCAAAATTTGTGTCTGCTTAGACAAATTAACTGATTTCCTTAATATATAATTCTTCCTTTCAAATACCTCAGTTATAATTCCAGTTCTTGAATCAGTACCACTTTCTGGATCAAATTCTACAGTATCACCAACTGCTATTGGATTTGTACTTTGCACATTATCTAATCTAAGTTTGCCCTTAATTCTACACTGAAATTCAATTCCATCAATATTTTTAACAGAATACCAACTTCCAGTCGATTTATATATAATTCCAGTCATTAATATTAAAAGTATAATTAGTTATTTGTTTTTTTATTCTTTTTTTAAAAAAAATTATTAATTTTTTAGTTTAAGTTAAATTTAATATAATAATAAAAAAAACGTAATTTATTAATTATTAAAACATGTAGTTTGTTAAGAAAAAAATCACATAGAAATAATAAGCAATTATATTATTTTTTAAATTTTTTAAAATTATTGATACCTAATTTCTTCTACAGAAATAGGCTTAAGGAAACCCTAAATGAAACTAACATGTATGATATTGATTATATTAAAATGCGTGTGAACTATTATAACAAGATAGATAGAGATATAAATCTGCCAGATAATGTTTCAAGTTTATCAGCATTAAAAATTAATAATTTTAGTAGATACCAGAGAACATATAGAACATATTTTTTTGATAGCTATGAATTTACTAGATATTTTAATTCATCTTTAAAGATGAATTTTTTATTTGGTGACATTACACACATTCCAGAGATTCCTTCAATTGTGAAAAGCAGACCTATATCGGATAATCAGGAAAATTCGGTTTTGTTTAAATTAAATAAGATAAGACACTTTACATATACCAATGATTTAAATGAATTTCACAATAAAAAAGACATCTTAATAGGTAGAGCAGCCGTTACAAAAAATCATAAAAAAAGAATTGAGTTCTATAAAATATACTTTGATAATAAATTATGTGATTTAGGTCAAATAAATAGTAATACAGATCATGATCATTGGGTTAAAAAGAAAATCTCAATTGAAGTTCATCTAAAATATAAATTTATTCTATGTATTGAAGGTGTTGATGTTTCAACAAATTTAAAATGGGTAATGTCCTCAAATTCGATAGCTGTAATGGCAAAACCAAAAATTGAATCTTGGTTTATGGAAAAGCAACTTATTGCTAATTACCATTACATTGAAATAAAAGATGACTACTCTGATCTAGAAGAAAAATTAACTTTTTATATAAATAATTTAGATGAGTGCTTAAGAATTATTAAAAATGCCAATACCTATGTTAATCAATTTAAAAACTCTAAAAGAGAGAAACTTATTTCATTATTAGTATTAGAAAAATATTTTATAAAAACATTACAGATACCTAAAAGAGTTAATTTATTATACTAATATCAATAAATTTTGAAATAAAAAATTTGCTATAAACTGTAAATAAATCTAAAGGTTATAAATCTAGGTTGTATAAAATATTCCGTAGCGCTAATAGATATATTAGAAGTGCTTGAATTACTTTGTGATTTTGTGTCTAAAAGATTAGTAGCTTTTACTTCATACTCCCACTTACTATCCTTGTCTTTTCTATAAGAGAGTGAAGCATCCCAAAACTTATAACTATTTATTAAATTATCTTGATCGCTGAATCTTGTCTGTGAATAGTTTGTTCTAAAAGTTAAACTCTTTAGAATTAAAGCATCCACCTCAACATATGGATTTTTAGTATAATATTTTATACTAGTATCTCCTATATTATTATCACTTAATGTATATGCATATCCCAACTCTACATTTGGAGCCGTTTTAAATAAAGTTCTAATTGACCCTTTATAATTTTGAGAAAAATTCTCACTAAGGGATGGATTATTTATACTTTGAATAAACTGATTAAATTTAGAGTAATTATAGTTAGTACTTAAGGTAGTTCTAACTTTCCCAAATGATCTTTGATATCTAGCCATTGCAGAAAATGTTTCATCAGCAAATGATGAATTAAATGGTGAGCTTGTTGCAATTACACTTTCAAAAGTTGTTAAATTTCTTATTTGATCTATAGATTTATTATAGGATAGCCTAGCAAATACATTTGTGTAATTAAACAAATTAAAACTGTGGTAAATTAAATTAATATTATGTGATAATGCGTTCTGCAATTCTTGATCACCACTAAATATTGAGTTATAATTATTTAATACCAGTCCTCTTGCTAATTTTGTTACATCAGTAAATTGTGTCTGCATTGCATAATTAAGTCTTATACTCTCACTGTTTTTTAACTGAATTATCATATTAAAATCAGGCAATAACTTGAAAAAAGAATCTGAATAGTTAGTTCCAAATTGTGTATTTTTTGAATCATATGCATGCGCTGTAAAACCTGGACTAATTGTAAATTTACCAGATTTTATTCTATAATGCATCCCTAGATATAAGTCCGTAAAAGTATAATCTGTTTCGTTATAATCTAATCCTTCATTTATTACTGGGGTAGGATAAAAAGTTCCGCTATCAAGAAATTGGAAAATTTCAGAATCAAATTGCTGATTACTATAAATAGCTCCTAGAGTAAAATTTAGATCACTCTTTATATTTAAAATATTCCAATAATCTAATTTTGCATCTAGTTGGTTAGATTTTACCTTTCTCTCCTGGGCAAGACTAAAATTTGATTCTGAATCATCAAGACCTAAACCAAAAGCAGTTGCCTGATAATTTAAATTATTCTCTAAAATTGCATTGTAGAATGGATCTTCATTCTTGATTACATGTTGCGCTTCAAAAGCAAAAATATTTTTATCATCAAGTGAATAATAATAATTTAAATTCTGACTGATATTATAAGTTTCAACATCTTCATTTTGGTTAATTGGACCAATTACTGATGATAAATAATGTTGATCCTGATTTTCCTCAGTAATTCGAGAGAGTATTTCATAATCTAATTGATTATTAAGATTAGGCTTGTGTTTTAACCTAAATTTACCAATTGCCAAATTACTTGTTTGTAATGTGTTTGTTTGAGTATCCTCATCAGGAATACTAAGACCTTGATCAATATATTGCGTTGAATTATTTTGTTGAATCTCTATTTCACTATTTGTTAAAATTAAAAATCCTGAATAATCTGTTTTCTTATTTGGGGAGTAGCTAGCATTAATAGCTGCAAATTCAGTATTAATGTCTTTAGCTCTGTTATTTTGTAATTGTAAGAATCCTAGATTATTATTCCCTAAACTTATATTTGTACCACTTTTTCCGCTAGGCCTATTAAACCCCCCTGAAAAATTCCAATAATCTCTTCGGGTAAAAGCTTGCTCACCAATATTGTTTAAATCTCCTATCACATTAATACTATAAGACGGGCTATAATAAAAAAGTTTTGGTTGAAATAGGTATAAGTCCTCTAAATCTGAATCTCCAGCACCAGCTGTTACCGTTCCAAACCAAAATTTGTCTTTTCCTTTTTTGAGTTTAATGTTTATGGCTATATTATCCTGGTTATTTTGAACAGAGCTCAACTGTCCAACCTCAGCATAATTTTTTAATATCTCTACTTTATCAACTGCACTTGATGGAATATTTTTTGATGCAATTTTAGAATCCCCCTCAAAAAATTCCTTGCCTTCTACCATCACCTTAGTTACTACCTTTCCCTCAACTTCAATTTCTCCATCATCAGTAACTTCAACTCCTGGAAGATTCTTAAGCAGATCCTCTAGTTTTCTTTCTGTTCCTGTTTTAAAAGAATCTGCATCATACACAAGTGTATCTCCTTTTACAACTACAGGCATCTCATAGGTTAATTCTACAGCATCTAATTCATTATTTGCATAAAGGATAAAATCTTTTGAAATATCTGATTCTTGGGTTTTTATAAGTTGACTATAACTAGCCATACCTATATAGCTAACCTGTAAATTATAACTTGAATTCTTTTTTAAGGAAACCTTGTATTCTCCATCAGAATCAGATATAGCGTATGATTCAAGAGCATTTGTCTCACTATTAATCAAAATGATATTTGAAAGCTCCAAGGGCTTGTTTAAACTATCTGTTACCTTGCCCTGCATTTTCAATTGTGAAAACAATAGTGAAGAATTAAGCAATAATGTAAATACAAGAAATTTTTTCATATAAAGTTGATTAATTGATCATAATGTGTACGCCTTTACTGTTTCTTCTATCTCTCATTGACCTCATTTCCTCCATTTTAAATTTTATAATCTCTTCATATTCATTTCTAGTCACTTTTTCTCCTTTAGTTGGCATTAATATTTCATCCTTTTTTTCTGGATTCATAACAATTTTTGAACATAACAGCACTGTTTTATCAGTGGTCAATTCTAAAATAAGCCCTGGTAATCCCCAAAATTCACCAGGTCCATGACTAACTGGTATTTGAGGGGTGTACCATGCTACTATCTCAATAGTCTTTGGATTCTCAATAGTCTTAATTTCTCTTTTTTTATCTGTAGAATCCTTTACAGTATCATCTTTTGGTTTGGGAGCAGATATCTCGCCAAAATTAAAAGGTACTTTTTTCTTACCTATAGCTTTAAAGCATATGTAATTTCCTATTTTCTTTTGCTCGTTAGTCATTTCCCATTTTATCTCATCTATATCATCACTAACTAAAAATTTTTTTCCAAAGAATTCAATTTCTTCTAATGATATTTTCTCTTTAATGTTTTTATATCTAGGCCCTGAAGATGATCCTCCAAAAAACATCATTCCTCTGCCATGTCCTGGAGCATCTAAGCGCTCTTCTTCTTTAAATGTAGACTCAACTTTATTAAAAGTTAAAATAAATGTATTCTCTAACATATTTTTCATTCTAGCCTTCATTTGATTTTTTTGTTCAGTACTCATTTTAGATCCCCATGGTCCAAGATCAAAAGATGTTTTTGATTGGTAATATGCCTTCCCTTGAAAATCTTGGGAATAAAGAAAATTAAAAGAAAATATTGCTATAAAAATTAAAATTGAATTCTTCATAAATATTTTTTTCAAAGCTAGCTAATACTCGTAAACAAATTGTTAAATTCAAGTTAAAATAATCATAATTTTTTGTACTTTCAAATCCATGAGAATTATACTATTACTTTCTTTTTTGTCTATAAACTGCATTTCACTTGCACAAAAAAACACCTCTCTGGTGTTAAAGTCTAAAACCCATTATAATGATTCACTGAAAATCGCCAAGAGCTATTCTAATTCTAATTTTTATCTAATTAAAAATTCAATAGTCAAAAAAACCCTAGAATCAACATATACTTATAATAATATTAACTTAGGAAAATTATATAAAATCGACCTATTTAATCCTCTTCAAATAAAATTATTTTACAAGGATCAAAATTCAATAGTTATTCTAGATAATAAACTAAGTGAAATTAAAAAAATCAATTTTAATTATTCAGATCCCCTAATTAATGTAGTAGCATTTTCATCAGCCAATGAAAATAATATTTGGGTATATGATGAGATTTCAATGAGACTTAAAAAATACAATTATATTAAGAATTTATTTGATAGCATTGATATTCCGATACAGGGAGATATAATATCGCTAAAAGCCAATTATAATTATTGCTGGCTATTAACAAATAATCATTTATACAAATTTAATTATACAGGGTCATTAATATATAAAATTCAAATTCGTGAAATGGATTCTTTTAATTTTTATAAAAATAATTTGATTTTTGTCTCCAATAACAACTTATTTCTATTCGATGAATCTGATAGTAGACTAGAAAAAATTAATTACGAAAAATTATTGATAAAAGATTTTTTTGTAATCGATGAAACCTTGTATATTTATGATGAGGATTTTTTAAATCAATTTGAAATTAAAATTAATTAAATTATGCATATTGCTATAGCAGGAAATATTGGTGCTGGAAAAACTACATTAACTAAGTCACTTGGCAAGCACTATAAATACGACATTGAACTTGAAGATGTTGTAGACAACCCTTATTTAGATGACTTTTATAACCAGATGGAACGGTGGAGTTTTAATCTACAAATTTATTTTTTAAATAGTCGTTTCAGACAATTAAGAGATATAATTAGTAATGGAAGAAGTGTAGTTCAAGATAGAACTATATATGAAGATGCAAATATTTTTGCTCCTAATCTTCATGCTATGGGACTTATGACAAATCGTGATTACGAAAATTACAAATCCCTTTTTGACTTAATGGAAGGAACAGTTCAATCCCCTGATTTATTAATCTACCTTAGAAGCTCCATTCCAAATTTAGTTTCGCAAATTCATAAAAGAGGAAGAGAATATGAAAATTCAATAAGCATAGAATACTTAAGTAGATTAAACGAAAGATATGAAGCTTGGATTCATAAATATGATAAAGGTGAATTACTAGTAATTGATATTGATGATATAGATTTTGTTGAAAGCAAAGATGACCTACAAAAAATTATTGATCTAATAGATCAAAAAATAAAATAAAAAAAGGCTTCAATTTGAAATCTTTTTTTATTGTTATTATTTTTTAATTTCTTGGTTTTGAATATTGATTTAGAACAATAATTTTATCTCCTTCAAATTGAAATGCTTCCATCCAGCTGTAACTTGATCCTTTCCCATTTTCAGATACTATAGTGCCATTATCCCAGAGTAATACCCATTCATCAGCATTGTCACCAACTACTGAAAAATTAACAGCAACTTTATAGTCTTTAATATCAACGCTAGAGTATGAATCTGACATAAATTTTACTACAGCTTCTTTCCCCTCAATTGAAGATCCATCTTCTAAATTAAAAACTACATTATCTGCTAAATAATTCCCCGCTTTTTCATAATCTTTGTTTATAATGTGTTCATGCATTTCTTGAACCATTAATACTTTTTCTTCATCACCTATCTCAAAAGTATCTAAATAAGTTGCTTCATAGATATAATCTAAAGAAGCTTTTTCTACCTCTTCAATTGCATGACCTCCTAAAATTGGAGCAATTACAAGACCAATTAAACAAGTTAATTTGATTAATATATTCATTGAAGGCCCTGAAGTATCTTTAAATGGATCGCCGACAGTATCACCTGTTACTGATGCTTTATGAGCCTCAGACCCTTTGTATGTCATTTCTCCATTAATTTCTACCCCAGCTTCAAATGATTTTTTTGCATTATCCCATGCACCTCCTGCATTATTTTGAAAAATAGCCCATAGTACACCACTAACTGTTACCCCTGCCATATAGCCTCCCAACATTTCAGCAATTTCTTGATTATCCATGCCAATTAACATTGGCAATACAGTAATAAGGATAGGTGTACCAATAGTTAATATTCCTGGCAATATCATTTCTTTCAGTGACGCCCGAGTGGATATAGCAACACACTTATCATATTCAGGTTTTGCAGTCCCTTTCATTATACCTGGAATCTCTTTAAACTGTCTTCTAACTTCATACACCATTTCCATTGCTGCTTTACCTACAGCATTCATTGCTAATGCTGAAAAGACAACAGGAATCATCCCGCCAATAAATAACATAGCTAAAACTGGTGCCTTGAAAATATTAATTCCATCAATTCCAGTAAAAGTTACATAAGCAGCAAAAAGAGCTAAGGATGTTAATGCTGCAGAAGCAATAGCAAATCCTTTTCCAGTAGCTGCAGTTGTATTACCAACTGAATCTAATATGTCTGTTCTTTCTCTTACAATTGGATCTTGTTCGCTCATTTCTGCAATACCACCTGCATTATCAGAAATCGGACCAAAGGCATCTATTGCTAATTGCATTCCAGTAGTTGCCATCATAGCAGATGCTGATAAAGCAACTCCATAAAATCCTGCAAAAGCATATGCAGTCCAAATTGCTGCTGCAAATAATAGTACAGATCCAAATGTAGATATCATCCCTGTAGCTAAACCAGCAATAATATTAGTTCCTGCTCCAGTACTAGATTTTTGAACAATTTCAAGAACTGGTTTTTTCCCCAGTCCTGTGTAATATTCAGTAATAGAAGATATTAGCCATCCAACTACAAGTCCTGTAAGAGTTGCATAGAAAACATTCATAGATGAAATATCTCTAGTCCCCTCTCCAAAAAATTCCATTGTTATAGTTTCGGGTAACATATAGTCTACAAGGAAATAACATGTAATCGCAACTAACGCTATTGAAAGCCAATTACCTTTATTTAAAGCTCTCATTACTTCATCTTCCTTGGCATCATTGGAGTTAATTTTTACAACCATAGTTCCAATAAGAGATATAATAATACCGAGTCCTGCAATTGCCATTGGCAACAAAATTGGACCAATACCTCCAAAGACATCATCGATAGATCCGCCCATATCTTCAATAACATAATTGCCAAGTACCATTGCCGCCAATACGGTTGCAACATACGATCCAAATAAATCTGCACCCATACCTGCTACATCACCTACATTATCACCTACATTGTCTGCAATTGTAGCTGGATTTCTAGGATCATCTTCAGGAATTCCTGCTTCAACCTTTCCAACTAAATCAGCACCAACATCAGCTGCCTTTGTATATATTCCTCCACCTACTCTGGCAAATAAAGCTATTGATTCTGCACCTAGAGAAAATCCTGCTAAAGTTTCAAGAACAATAGTCATATCTTCAACAGAAGTCCAAGATCCGTTCATGAAAAAATTAAAAAATATTATAAAAAATGTCGTCAATCCAAGTACAGCCAAGCCAGCCACTCCTAATCCCATTACAGTTCCTCCTGCAAATGAAATATTTAATGCATCTGGCAGGCTTGTCTTAGCGGCTTGAGTTGTTCTTACATTTGTCTTTGTAGCAATTTTCATCCCCATATTTCCAGCAAGTGCTGAGAAAAAAGCACCAAAAATAAATGCTACAACTATTAATATATGAGAAGTAGGAACAACAAATGAAATTCCTGCCAGAACTAAACTAACAACAACAACAAAAATTGACAATAATTTATATTCAGCATTTAAAAAAGCTAATGCTCCTTCATATATGTGATCAGAAATTTCTTTCATTCTTCCATCACCAGCATCTTGTTTCATAACCCATGATCTTTTAACAAAGACATAGACTAAACCTGAAAATGCCATAGCAATTGGCATATAAATCATCATTGCATCCATAATTGTATATTTTTATTTAGTTGGCAAAAATAATGAAATAGGTTTAATTAAAAAATACTCAGATATTTTATTTATATAATACCTTATGTACTGCTTTAATCACATCGTTACTATTCGGCAACCATTCTTTTAGCAATACTGGAGAGTATGGAGCTGGCGTATCAGCTGTATTAATTTTTTCAATAGGTGCGTCCAAATAGTCAAAAGCCTGAGATTGTACTTGATATGTAATTTCTGTTGATACATTACCAAAAGGCCATGCCTCTTCTAGAATTATAAGCCTATTGGTTTTTTTTACTGATTCAATTATTGTTTTGTGATCCATTGGCCTGACCGTCCTTAGATCAACAATTTCACAAGAAATATCTTCCTTAGCTAATTCGTCAGCTGCTTTATAAGCTTCTTTAATAATTTTTCCAAATGAGACAATAGTAACATCTTTTCCTTCTCTTTTTACTTCTGCTACTCCTATTGGTAAAGTATATTCTCCTTCAGGAACCTCGCCCTTATCTCCATACATTTGCTCACTTTCCATAAATATCACAGGATCATCATCTCTAATTGCAGACTTTAATAATCCTTTAGCATCATAAGGATTGGATGGTACAACTACTTTTAATCCAGGGGTATTTGCATACCAACTTTCAAAAGCTTGAGAATGTGTTGCTCCCAATTGTCCTGCAGATGCTGTTGGTCCTCTAAAGACAATCGGACAATTAAATTGTCCTCCAGACATTTGTCTAATTTTTGCTGCATTATTTATAATTTGATCTATCCCAACAAGTGAAAAATTAAATGTCATATACTCAACTATTGGTCGATTGCCGCTCATAGTAGATCCTATAGCAATACCTGAAAATCCTAATTCTGAAATAGGAGTATCTATAACTCGCTTATTCCCAAATTCTTCAAGCATTCCTTTAGATGCTTTATATGCGCCATTATATTCAGCTACTTCTTCCCCCATTAAGTAGACGCTCTCGTCTCGTCTCATTTCCTCACCCATAGCCTCACACACAGCTTCCCTAAATTGAATCAATCTCATTAAATCAAAATTTTGAACAAAAGTAATAAACCTATAATACTAATTAAATAGTATAGCAAAAAATATTTGTTTGATAATAAAAATTTTAAGTTAAATTATGTATTTTTGTCTACCAAATTTTATCCTTTAAATGTAATGAAAATATTAGTGTGTATAAGCCATGTTCCTGATACCACCTCAAAAATAAATTTCATTGAAAATAATTCAAAATTTGATGAAAAGGGTGTTCAATTTGTGATTAATCCAAATGATGAATTTGGATTAACAAGAGCTATGTGGTTTAAAGAAAAGCAAGGTGCTTCTGTAGATGTAATTAATGTAGGGCTTGCAGATACTGAGCCTACTTTGAGAAAAGCACTTGCAATTGGAGCAGATAAAGCCATTAGAATTAATTCAGATCCAAAAAATGGGCTTAATGTAGCAAAGCAAATTGCACATATAGTATCTGCTGAAAGTTATGACTTGGTAATTGGAGGAAGAGAATCTATTGACTATAATGGAGGAATGGTGCCGGGAATGATTGCTGGATTAGTTAACTATAATTTTATTGATAAATGCATTAGTCTAGAAATTAATAATGCCAGTATTACAGCAGCTAGAGAAATTGAAGGGGGAAAAGAGATTATCGAATCAAAACTTCCACTTGTTGTCGCTGGACAAAAAGGATTGGTTGAAGAGAGTGATCTTAGAATTCCTAATATGAGAGGCATTATGATGGCTAGAAGAAAAGAACTTCAAGTAGTTAATGCGATTGATGAAGACAATTCTACATGCACAGTTAGTTTTGAAAAACCTAAACCAAAAGAGGAAATAACATTAATATCGTCTGATAATGTTGATGAACTAATAAATCTTCTTCATAACGAAGCTAAAGCAATATAAAATGGCAATATTAATATACGCAGAGTCAGAAAACGGAAAATATAAGAAAGATTCATTTGAAATTGCTTCTTATGCTAGAGTAGCTGCTGATAAATTAAATACTTCAGTAACAGCAGTATCAATTAATGCACATGATCCAAATGAATTAGGAAATTATGGGGTTGATAAAGTTTTACATATCTCTAATGATAACCTAAAAAATTTTAATGCTGTAATATATGCTGATATAATAAAGCAAGCATTTGAAAGCGAAAGTTCAAATCTAGCAATACTAAGCTCAAGCTCGAATGCTAAATATCTTGGATCACTTTTATCGGTAAAAATAAACGCAGGATATATTACTAATGTCATTGAAATCCCTAAAGAATTTAATCCGCTTACGGTTAAAAGAAATTCATTTACAAACAAAGCATTTGAATATGCTAAAATAAATAGTAAAAACAGACAACTAGCAATATCAAAAAATTCACATGGAGTTATTGAAAATAAAACCAGTATTCAAATAGAAACATTTGAAGTAACTTTAGCGTCTTCTGAAATTAATGTAAAATCTACTGAAAAAGCATCTAATAAAGTGACTATTGCTGATGCTGAAATAGTAGTTTCTGGTGGAAGAGGATTAAAAGGTCCTGAAAACTGGGGGATGGTTGAAGAATTAGCAGATGTATTGGGAGCAGCAACTGCATGCTCTAAACCTGTATCAGATTTAGGATGGAGACCTCATAGTGAACACGTTGGTCAAACTGGAAAATTAGTTTCCTCAAATTTATACATTGCTATAGGAATATCAGGTGCAATTCAACATTTAGCTGGAATAAATTCTTCAAAAGTTAAGGTGGTTATAAATAATGACCCTGATGCTCCATTTTTTAAAGCAGCTGACTATGGAATAGTAGGTGATGCATTTGAAGTTGTTCCAAAATTAATTGAAGGTTTAAAAACTTTCAAGTCTCAAAATACTTAAGCATTTTTCTATTTGATTAAAAATATTACATTTGTTAATAATCATAAGTGATTCATTATATGGATTTAATTAGACTTTTAATAAATGGTGTTTCATATAGTCAAACTCAAAATGGGGCTTATGCTCTAATCCTAAGCGAGTTGGATGGAGAAAGGAAACTTCCAATTGTAATAGGAACATATGAGGCCCAATCTATTGCTATCGCTATTGAAAAAGATATTAAACCCCCAAGACCATTAACTCATGATTTATTCAAAAGTTTTTGTGAAAGATTTGATATAATTATCAAACAAGTGATAATACATAAGCTAGTTGATGGAGTTTTTTACTCCAGTATAATTTGTGATAGAGATGGAATTGAAGAAATAATTGATTCCAGAACTAGTGATGCTATAGCTCTGGCAACAAGATTTGATGCACCAATTTTTACTTATGAAAATATACTGGAAAAAGCTGGAATCATAATTGAAATTGAAGAATATGATGAGGAAGATAAAATTTTATTTAAAGAATTATTCTCTGAAGAAACAACATTGGCAAATTCTGAAGATTTTAAAGATAAAACTGTTGATGAACTCCAGAAATTATTAAAAATTGCTGTTCAAAATGAAAATTATGAAACAGCAGCAAAAATAAGAGATGAAATATCTAATAGATAAATTTAGATCTATAGCTTTAATAATTGTAGCTGTCTTATTTTCTACAACTGCATTTTCACAAAATATTAATGGAAGTGAAATAATACAAAGCTCTGGTTTTACAATTGAAACATTGTTTAGAGGAATTATTGGAATGGTTTTTTTAATTTTTATTTCATTCCTTTTAAGTAATAACCGGAAAGCAATAAACTGGAAAACAACATCATTTGGATTATTAATACAATTAATTCTTGCAATTAGTGTACTAAAAATTTCATGGGTTCAAGCCATATTTGAATTTGCTGGCAAAATCTTTGTAAAAATATTAGATTTTACAATGGAGGGGACTAAATTTCTATTTGGAGATTTAGTTAGTATGGATAATTTTGGCCATGTATTTATTTTTGCAATTTTACCTACAGTTATATTTTTTGCAGCTCTAACATCTGTTTTGTTTTATTTTGGAATAATTCAAAAAGTTGTTAAACTTATGGCCTTATTACTATCAAAAGTATTAGGTGTTTCTGGACCTGAAAGTCTGAGTGTTGCAGGTAATATTTTTCTTGGCCAAACAGAATCACCACTGATGATTAAAGCCTATCTTGAAAAGATGACTAAATCAGAAATTCTGCTAGTTATGATTGGAGGTATGGCAACCGTTGCTGGTGGAGTATTAGCTGCATATATTGGATTTTTAGGCGGAGATGATCCGGAATTGAAAGTGTTTTATGCTAAACATCTTTTAACAGCATCTGTTATGGCTGCACCAGGGGCAATAGTAATATCTAAAATACTCTATCCTGAAACACAAAAAATTGACACGAATGTTAATATATCTCAAGAAAAAATTGGTGCAAATTTCCTTGATGCTATTTCGAATGGAACAACTGAAGGATTGAAATTAGCAGCAAATATTGCTGCAATGCTTCTTGTTTTTCTGGCATTTATTGCAATGGGGAACTATATGCTTGACACATTTGGAAATCTTATTCAAATAAATGATTGGATCAACAATAATACTGTTTATGAAACCCTATCTATTGAACTTATTTTAGGATATTTATTAGCTCCACTTATGTGGCTTATTGGAGTTGCAAAAGAAGACATGACATTAATGGGACAACTGCTTGGAATAAAAATAGTAGCAAGTGAATTTATTGGATATATTCAACTAGCTGACCTAAAACAAGCCTCCAGTCTTGTACATCTAAATTATCAAAAATCAATAATTATAGCTACATATATGCTGTGTGGATTTGCTAATTTTGCTTCTATTGGAATACAAATTGGAGGAATTGGATCGCTGGCTCCAGGTCAAAGAAAAAATCTATCTAAATTTGGGTTCAAGGCATTAATTGGGGGAACAATTGCATCACTATTATCTGCTACTATTGCAGGTATGATAATTGGGTAAAAAGTTAATAACTTTTAAAGCTTTTATTATTTCTCTTATATATCAATTTTTATTTTTATCAGGCATAATATTTTTATATGAAACAATATTTAGATCTTGTAAAACATGTTCTAGAAAAAGGGGATTTTAAAGAAGACAGAACTGGCACTGGAACTAAGAGTGTCTTCGGCTACCAAATGCGATTTGATTTAAGTAAAGGATTCCCAATGCTTACTACAAAAAAATTGCATTTAAAATCAATTATATATGAACTACTTTGGTTTCTTAAAGGTGATACTAATATAAAATATCTAAACGAAAATGGCGTAAAAATATGGAATGAATGGGCTGATGAAAATGGAGATTTAGGCCCTGTTTATGGCTTTCAATGGCGAAATTGGAATGGGGATAATATTGATCAAATAAAAGAACTAATTGATAATTTAAAGAAAAATCCTAATAGTAGAAGAATGCTTGTATCAGCATGGAATCCATCTGTTCTCCCCAATACCTCAAAATCATTTAGTGAAAATGTTTCACAAGGTAAAGCAGCCCTGCCTCCATGTCATGCATTTTTTCAATTTTATGTAAATGATGGAAAATTGTCATGTCAACTCTATCAAAGAAGTGCTGATATTTTTTTAGGTGTTCCTTTTAATATTGCTTCATATTCCCTATTTACTCTAATGATTGCTCAAGTATGCGGATACAAACCTGGCGACTTTATACATACATTTGGAGATGCTCATATTTATACTAACCATTTTGATCAATTAAAATTACAGTTAACTAGATCTCCAAAACAACTGCCAACTATAGAGATTAATTCAAAAATTACTGATATATTTAATTTTAGCTTTGAAGATTTTAAATTAATCAACTACGATCCAGATCCTCATATAAAAGGAGATGTAGCCATCTAAATAATATTATGGAATCTAAAAAAAATTGTTTAACCATAATAGTTGCAGCTTCTGAAAACAATGCAATTGGGAGAAACAATAAACTTATTTGGGACCTTCCAGATGATCTACAAAGATTTAAAAGTTTAACATCAGGGCACTACATAATTATGGGCAGAAAAACATTTGATACATTCCCTAGCCTTCTTCCAAATAGAACACATATAGTAATATCTAATACAAAGAATTTAGAAGTTCCTGATGAAGTAATTGTTGTAAATAATATTTTAGATGCAATAGAAATTTGCAAAAATGATCTTAATCCATATATAATAGGTGGTGGTCAAATTTATAAACTTGGCATTAATCTTGTAAATAAAATAGAGCTTACAAGAGTTCATAGTAGTTTTGAGGGTGATGCTTTTTTTCCAGAATTTAATTTAAATGATTGGAATCTTGTTTCTAAAACATTTCATGACATGGACGAAAAACATGACTATTCATTTACATACGAAACATATGAAAAAAAATAATTTAAACTATATTTAATAATATGAGGGCGTACATATTTCCTGGGCAAGGTGCACAACATTCTGGGATGGGGCTAGATTTATATAATGATTCTCCATTGGCAAAAGATCTTTTTGAAATGGCCAATGATATATTAGGATTTGAGATTACTAACATAATGTTTAATGGATCTGCAGAAGATTTAAAACAAACTAAAGTGACTCAGCCTGCTATTTTTTTACATTCAGTAATTTTAGCTAAAACTCTAGAAAATAGCTTTAACCCAGATATGGTTGCTGGACATTCTCTAGGAGAATTTTCTGCACTAGTAGCTAATAATACACTTAGTTTTGAGGACGGGCTAAAGCTAGTCTCCGCTAGAGCTCAAGCTATGCAGAAGGCGTGTGATAATAATCCTGGGACAATGGCTGCTGTTCTTGCATTAGAGAATAGTGTAGTGGAAAATATATGTGAGAGCACTGAAGGGGTGGTCGTAGCTGCAAACTATAATTGTCCAGGACAACTAGTCATCTCAGGTGAAATTAAAGCCATCGATCTAGCTTGTGAAAAATTAAAAGAACAAGGGGCAAGAAGAGCTCTTGTATTACCAGTTGGAGGAGCCTTCCATTCTCCCTTAATGGAAGAAGCAAAACAGGAATTAGAAAATGCCATTAACACTGCTACATTTAATAAGCCTATATGTCCAATTTATCAAAATGTAACATCATTTGCTGTCTCAGATGAAATGAAAATAAAAGAAAATTTAATAGCTCAACTAACATCGCCGGTAAAATGGACACAGTCAATTCAAAAAATGATTGAAGATGGAGGAAATAATTTTATTGAACTTGGTCCAGGAAAAGTTTTACAAGGCCTAGTTAGAAAAATAAATGGCGATGTGGAGGCAAGTTCTATATCAAGTTAATTATGATAGAAAAAAATAGAAATACTTCAATTACAATACTAATTGCTATTAGCATTGTGTTGGATCAACTTAGTAAAATTTTGATTCGAAATAATATGGATCAATATTCAGAGGTTAAATTAATAGGCGAGTATTTCATATTAACAAATGTTGAAAATAGTGGTGCATTTCTAGGTATGGGAAGTGATTTTTCTCCTTTTATAAAAACAATTTTTTTACTTATTCTTCCCGTAATTGTATTAATATGTATAATGGTTTATGTTTACAGGGATAAACAAATTGATAAAATTTCACTAATTGGTTTTTGCCTTATTATTGGAGGAGGAATTGCTAATATTTACGACAGAATTATCTATGGATCAGTTACTGATTTTCTTTTTATTGACTTAGGCGGAATTTTTAAAACAGGTATTTTTAATATAGCTGATTTATCAGTTACTACAGGAATGATACTGATCTTACTAATGAGTTTTAGGAATAAATAAATTAGTCCTTATATACTATTCCATTTTTCATTACAAATATTACATTTTCCAATGTTGAAATATTTTCTATTGGGTCATCGTTTGTTGCAACAATATCAGCAATAAATCCAGGACTGATTTGGCCTAATTCATCAGCATAGCCTAGAATACTGGCATTAGTAACAGTTGCCGACTGCAGACATTCCATTACAGGCATACCAACTTCATTCATATATGCAAATTCCTTAGCATTTTTACCATGTGGAAAAACACCTGCATCTGAACCAAAAGCAATTTTTACTCCCTTTGCATATGCTTTCTTAAACGTAGACTGAATTTGAGGGCCAATAGCTAATGCTTTTGGGACTACAAGCTCATCATAGTATCCTTCTATTTTTGCTTTTTCTGCAACTTCCTTTCCAGCAGTAATTGTAGGCACATAGTAAGTTCCATACTGCTTCATTAATTCCATACTACTTTCACTCATCATTGTTCCATGTTCAATAGTTGTTACCCCTCCAATTATTGCTCTTCTAATTCCTTCATCTCCGTGAGCATGAGCTGCGATAATCATACCATAATCCTTAGCTGTATCACATATTGATTTAATTTCTTCTAACGTAAATTGAGGGTTTTGTCCATTTTTTGCTATACTCATCACTCCACCCGTAGCAGTGATTTTAATATTATCTGCTCCATCCTTATATCGTTGCCTTACAGCTTTTCTAGCATCATCAACACTATTAATTACACCTTCCATTGGGCCAGGATCGCCTTGCATCGATTTCTTTCTTCCATTTGTTGGATCTGCATGACCTCCTGTTGTTCCTATTGCTTTACCTGCAGTAAAAATTCTTGGACCAACAACTTTCCCTCTTTCAATTGCATTTCTTAATGATATATTTACACCTGATCCTCCCACATCTCTTACTGTTGTAAACCCTGACATTAATGTGATATTTGCATATTCAAGTGAATTAAAAGCCATATCTGCCTCATTTGCAGTAAACTTATTTAAATATTTTTGAGGATTGTATTCATGTTCAATATGCACATGCAGATCTATAAATCCAGGCATTACTGTAGCATTTGTTAAATCAATTGTGCTGTCACCTGAATCTGTTGAAGTTACATGACCATTTTTAATATCAACAATTTTGTCCTTAGACACTATAATTGTTTTATTACTATAGACTTTCCCTTTTTTTGTATCAATTAACTTGCCACATTGAATATATGTATTTTGAGAAAATAACACTGTGGTAAATAAAGCTAAACATATGGTTGCAATCCTTGTCATTTTTATTTTTTTTAATTAGTATGAATTAACTAATATAGGAATTTATTTTAGATGATTATTTTAATTTAAAAATTAAATATTTATATTAAGTAATGTACTTTAGCTAAAAATATAATTAAGATTATTTATAATTTATTAGTTAACATAACAGAAATTATTATTAAAATCTTATCTGGTTTTAATAAAAAAATTAGACTTGGATTAATTGGGAGAAAGGAGTCTTTTAATAAAATTCAATCTTTAATTAATGAAAATGATAATGTCATTTGGTTACATTGCTCATCGTTAGGTGAATATGAACAAGGGCTGCCTGTTTTTAGATGTCTTAAAGAAAAATATAATGATCATAAAATTATATTAACCTTCTTGTCTCCTTCTGGATATGAAGTAAAAAAAGCATCCAGCATTGCAGACCTAGTTATTTATCTTCCCATTGATTCAAATAGAAATGCTAAAAAATTTTTAACTGCAATAAAACCAAAACTAGTAGTTTTTGTAAAAAATGAAATCTGGCCAAACTATATAAAATATATTAAAAAATACAATATTAAGTCTGCCTTGATATGTGGAGTATTTAGAGAAGGGCAACTTAAATTTTCATGGCCTTTTAACTTCTTGGCCAATAGCATTTTAAAATTTGATTATATTTTAGTTCAAGATGAAGAATCAAAAAAAATAATTCAAAATCTAGGGCATAATAACACATACCTATGTGGAGACACTCGATTTGACAGAGTATATGACACAATGAGTCAAGATGATTCTATAGAGGTTATAGAAGAATTTAAAGAAAATAAATTATGTCTAGTTGCTGGAAGTACCTGGGAGGAAGATGAAAGAATATTAGTTAATTATATTAATACATGTGAACAAGATTTTAAATTCATTCTTGTGCCTCATGAAATAAATAAACAAAAAATCAGTAAGTTAAGAGAATCAATATCACTGCCTTCAAAATTATATTCAGAGTTTTCTAAAAAGAATAATAAAAGCAATGTGCTGATAATTGATAATGTTGGAATGCTGGCAAGATTATATAAATATGCAGACATGGCATATATTGGTGGTGGAATGGGAACTTCTGGTTTACATAACACATTAGAGGCTGCAGCATTTGGAATTCCAATTATAATTGGCAAGAACTTCTCTAAATTCTCAGAAGCTAAAAAAATGATAAGCCTTGGAGGAATGTTTAGTGTTAAAAATGATCAGGAATTTAAAGATCATGTAGATCATTTGGCTGAAAATAAATTAGCAGCTGATGAAAGTGGGCTAATAAATTCTAGTTTTATTTTAGAAAATAAAGGAGCAACTAAAAAAATTATGAAGTATTTATAAATTTTAAAAATGAAAAAAATCTTAATTCTATGCATACTATTATTATTTAATAATATTTATTCTCAAAATGTTACTCTAGAGAGTTTTGGGCCATCATTTGATGATCCCGTTGAAATTAAGCATGCAGGGGATGATAGACTATTTATTGTTGAGCAACCTGGAGAAATAAAAATATTAAATTCAAACGGCACAGTTAATTCAACTCCCTTTTTAGATATTAGAGATGAGGTTTCTAGTAATGCTAATGAACGGGGGTTGCTTGGACTAGCATTTCATCCAAATTATCCTTCAACTCCATATTTCTTTGTTAACTATACAAATAACAGCGGTGATACAGTTATTGCTAAATATAGCGTAAGTTCAAATCCTGATATAGCAAATACCAATGAAACAATACTTTTAACTATTGATCAGCCATATAGTAATCACAATGGTGGTTGTATTAATTTTGGCCCTGATGGATATTTATATATTGGCATGGGAGATGGAGGAAGTGGAGGTGATCCAAATAATTTTTCTCAAAACCTAAATTCTCTATTAGGGAAAATGCTTAGAATAGATGTTGATAATGGTTCTCCGTATGCTGTCCCAAATGATAATCCATACGGAGATGAAATATGGGCAAGTGGCCTAAGAAATCCTTGGAAATTCTCCTTTGATAACAATGGAGATTTATGGATAGCTGATGTAGGACAAAATACATGGGAGGAAATTAACTTGACAACAAATGATCCTGGAGGTTTAAATTACGGATGGAGATGTTATGAGGGGAATTCTACTTATAACACAAGTTCTAATTGTCCAGACTCGAGTGCATTAACTTTTCCTATTGGGGAATATTCTCACAACAATAGCGGATTCTATAAATGTTCAATAACTGGAGGATATATTTATAGGGGAAGTCAAATTAGTGGAATGAATGGGGTGTATTTCTTTGCTGATTATTGTAGCCAAGAAATTGGCATGCTTTCATATAATTCTTCTTCAGATTCCTGGGATATGTATTTAGATAGTCCAAACGCCACAGGTTCATGGGTGACTTTTGGAGAGGATATAGATGGAGAGCTATATGTAGCTTCTATATATGGTGGTATTTACAAGATAACTGATGCTGCACTAGGTCTAAATTCAATTGATCAAAACAAACTAAATTTTTATCCAAACCCAACAGAGGGAATAATTTTATTTAATAATTACAGTGAACCATTTGATTTAATCATGTATGATATTAAGGGGCGCATAGTTATTGAACTCAATAATTATTCTTCAGAAGAATTAAATATATCCAAATTAAATGCTGGTATATATTTTATGCGAATCAATAATACATATACTCAAAAACTTATTAAAAAATAATATATATAAGATAATAACCAACTAAATAGTCGACATTTGCACCCTTTAACGAAAACATGGCAAATTTTAAAGATATAGGGGTCAATAAAGAATTACTTAAATCTATTCAAGAAATGGGATTTGAAACGCCAACTCCTATTCAAAAAGAATCTATACCTTGTCTCTTAACAAGCCGTCAAGATTTAATATCACTAGCTCAAACTGGCACAGGGAAAACAGCTGCTTTTGGACTACCTATCATTCAACAGATAGATCCAAAAATAAAACACGTACAAGCAATTGTATTATGTCCAACAAGAGAATTATGCATTCAAATTGCTAAAGATCTAATAGCATTTTCTAAATACCTTGATTATGTTAAAGTATTGCCTGTATATGGTGGGGCAAACATCGAAAATCAGATAAAATCAATTAAAAAAGGTATTCAAATAATAATTGGAACACCCGGTAGAACTAAAGATCTAATTAAACGTAAAATATTAAAACTAGATATAGTTAATAGAGTGGTTTTAGATGAAGCTGATGAAATGTTAAGTATGGGGTTTAAAGATGATCTAGACTTTATCTTAGATAAAACCTCTAACAACAGGCAAACTATGTTATTTTCAGCCACTATGTCAAAAGAAGTAATATCAATTTCTAAAAAGTATATGAAGGATGCAAAAGAGATTGCTGTAACAAAAATAAATTCTGCAGCAAAAAATGTTGAACATCATATTTATGATGTTAGCTCTAGGCATAAATATGAAGCTTTAAAAAGAATAGCGGATTATAATCCAAATATTTACGGGATAGTATTCTGTAGAACAAGACGCCAAACAAAAGAAATAACAAATAAATTTATTAATGATGGTTACAATGCAGATGCTATTCATGGCGATCTTTCCCAGGGTCAAAGAGATGAAGTAATGTCTAGGTTTAGAGATAAATCATTACAAATGCTTATTGCCACAGATGTTGCGGCAAGAGGTTTAGATGTAGAGGATTTAACTCATATAATTAATTATTCTCTTCCAGATGACCCTGAAATATATACTCATAGAAGCGGGCGAACTGGGAGAGCTGGTAAAAGTGGAATCTCTATTGCCATTAGCAATAGCAGAGAAAGTAGAAAAATTAAATCAATTGAGAATAAGAGTCAGATTAAATTTTTAAAAAAAGAAGTTCCTACAGGAAAAGATATTTGCTCTAAACAACTTTTTAAATTAATTGAAAAAATTGAAAAGGTTAAGGTTGATGATAAACAAATTGAACCATATTTAAATGATATATATAAAAAACTTGAATGGCTTAGTAGAGAAGATTTGATAAAACATTTTGTTTCAGCAGAATTTAATAGGTTTTTAGAATATTATAAGAATTCAAATAATATAAATAATAAAGGAGTAAAAAGTAGATCAGATTCAAAATTTAAAAATGGGAGGTCAAATAGAAATTCCTTTGTTAATTATTCAATTAACATTGGGAGGAAGAAAGGTGTCTCTCCTATAGAATTGATTTCATTAATAAATAGAGTAATGAAATCTAATCAAATTGAAATTGGAAAAATAGACATTAGAGGAGATCATACAATATTTGAAATGGATCAAAGTCTAAGTGCTGATTTAAGTAAAGGAATTAAAAAAATTAATTTTAGAGGAAATGATTTGTCTATAGAAGAAACTGATGATAAAATAGAAGCACGGCCCTCTAAACATAAGAGAAATAAATCGCGTTCTTCAAAAAATAAAAGAAGAGGAAAATCCGATAGGGATTTCAAATCAAGTGGTAATTCAAGAAAGAAAAGAAGAAGAAATAGACTTTAATTCTTTATAAAAAACAATTATGGGAAATACAGCATTAATTGCAGGGATAGTAATCATCATCATTGCGAATTTGCCAGCAATAATTAAAAAGTATAAAAATTAAATTATGAAAAATACACTAAACAAACATGTTTTTGGCACCTCATATTCTTGATACGGTCTCCCTTAGTTTTCTCACGTAAAAATCCTCCTACTTTTATTATCTTCGTTTCTACAACCTAATAGCAGCATAGCTTTTCAGGTTTCAAAATAAACAATATCACTTTTCGAGTAAGTTAATTCTCAATGGAAGTTAATATGTATTGTTTTAAAATCTGTTATCAAAAAATATAAGATGGCAAAAAAAAAGATAAAGATAAAACTTAATGCTAATATTAGTCGTAGGGATTTTATAGGCGGCACCTTAGTTGGAGTTGGAGCTGCACTTCTATACTCATGTAAAGATGTAATAAATACAGTTTCTAAGGATCCGCATGGTGTGATTAATGACCCCTGGACCGGTTACGGCGGAGTAGGTGATTATGCCATTTCTAACGGCAATGTAGCTTCCACCAGAGACGCAGCCCATTTAATAAGAGACGGGTTTACCAATAAAATGCGTGCAGACGCAGAGGAAACCGGTGAAGAATATGACATGGTCATCATTGGTGGGGGATTTTCTGGTATTGGAGCTGCCTACGAATTTTATAAAAAATATGGTAACACTAAAAAATGTCTCATTCTGGAAAACCATCCAGTTTTTGGTGGTGAAGCAAAACAAAATGAATTTGACGTAGATGGATACAAATTATATGGGCCCCAGGGTTCTAACGATTTTGGACCCCCTCTCAAAGACAGTGGCGGGTTGATAGCCAATATTTATAGAGATACCGGCCTCCCATTTGATTATGATTTTGTTAAACAAGATCCAAAAAAGACTAAAGTGCGTGCTCCACTCGAAAACTATTACGGTGTGTTTTGGGAAGAAGAGCGTTACGACACTGGTTATTTTATGGGCAAGGATTCAAAAACACCTTGGGTTATTAATCCGAGAGCCGATAAGTTAGCTAGATTGCCCTGGTCTGACAAATTCAAAGCAGAATTGAATCGTGTTTTTGACGATAAAAAGGATTACTATACGGGTGCAGATTTAGACCACTGGCTAGACAGCATGTCCTATAAAGATCTATTAGAAAAAGTCATGGGTTTTAGCCCAGAGGTAACCGAGTATTTTGATCCAATTCTAGCTATTTCTATGGGAGGAGTAGGAGCTGATGTATACTCAGGCTATGCTGCTAAATTACTTGAAATGCCGGGGACACAAGCACGCTATACTTACGATAAAAGTAAAAACGATCATGATGTGGGTGCCTACAGTTTTCCGGGAGGTAATGCTGGTATTTTTAGGCATATTATAAAATATCTCATTCCAAAAAGCATAAAAGGTGGAAAATCATTTGAAGAGATTCTTTTTAATCCCATCAATTTTTCGGCTTTGGATAAACCTGAAAACCCAATCCGCATGCGTTTAAATGCTACAGCAATAGATGTAAGTCATGAGGGATTAGCCAAGGATGCAGACTATATAAACGTATGCTACCATATTGATGGTAGGATTAAGAAAATAAAAGCAAAAACCGTGGTGCTGGGAATTGGTGGATGGGTAGCGCAGAATATTGTCAGTGATATACCAGATTCTATTAAAACGGCTTATAGCCAATTTCATCATTCACCTATTCTTGTGGTTAACGTCGCAGTACGCAATTGGCGCTTTCTAGATAAACTTGGCATTTCATCGGGTAGATGGTTCAAAGGGTTTGGGCGTTTTTTTTCAATTCGCAGACCCATGATTACTGGTGAGCTAACCCAACCTTTTGACCCAGAAAAACCAGCAGTTATCACCTTTTATGTGCCATTTAACAACCCGGGTTACCCCATTAAGGTGCAAGGCGTACTAGGACGAGCGGAACTACTTAGAAAATCCTATGCGCAATACGAGCAAGAAGTCGTTGAACAAATGACCGAAATGTTTGCAGGATATGGGTTTAATGCCGAGCGTGATATTGCAGGTATTGTTTTAAATCGTTGGGGGCACGCTTATATATCGCCACAACCAGGATTTCATTTTGGTATAAACGGCGAGGAAGCACCTAAAGAAGTTGTAAGAAAAGGATTTGGACGAATTCAATTTGGTCATTCAGAACTCAGCGGTTATATGTCGCACACTCTGGCACTTATTGAAGGGTCACGAGCTGCTATTGATGTAATGAAACACATTAATTAAGTTAACATGAAACATATGATGATGATTTTATTATTTCAATTAGCAGGTTGTCTTTCGCTGACAGCCCAAGGCATTGAAGATTTATCTTTCGGGACCGAGACCACATTGGAAATAATGACTTGGAATATTGAACATTTTCCTAAAAATGGTCAAACTACAGTAAATTATGTGATAGAGATAATAGAAGCTTTAGATGTTGATATATTGGCGATACAAGAAGTAGACGATATCGATTCTTTTAACCAACTAGTTGATGGTTTAAGCTCATACAATGGCTATATAGAGTCGGAGTGGTTTGCCGGATTGGCATATATTTTCAAACCAGATATAATACAAATCAACAACATTTATGAAATATACACTTCTTCAGAATATTGGAATTATTTTCCAAGGTCTCCAATGGTTATGGATTTAAATTTCATGGATGAAAGATTTATTATTATAAACAATCATTTTAAATGCTGTGGGGATGGAATTTTAGAGATCAATAATACTGATGACGAGGAAACAAGAAGGTATTTTGCTAATGATTTGTTGAAAGAATATATTGATACTAATTTTTTTGATGAGAATGTAATCGTCTTAGGTGATCTAAATGATAACTTGTTAGACGATGCTGAAAATAATGTATTTCAAATGATTCTAGACGATGATGACAATTATTTATTTACAGATTTTGAAATTGCAAATGGGAGCAATTCTGATTGGTCTTTCCCCACATGGCCGTCACATCTTGACCATATTCTTATAACAGATGAATTATTTTTGGAATTTGAAAACATAAATTCTGATATCCAAACCATTAAAATAGACGAATATCTAACGGGAGGATGGTCAGAATATGATGAAAACATATCTGACCATAGGCCAGTAGCATTAAAATTATTAGTAGATAGCAATTTAAGTGTTTCTGACTTTGACAGTCCAAAACCATTCTTTTTAAATTATCCAAACCCTTTTAGTTCAGAAACGACGTTTTCTTTTAATTCAACAACTGCTCCAAATGAAATTGAAATATTTGATTTGAATGGTCAAAAGATAGTCTCTCTAAATATATGTGAAGGAAAATCCTCCGTTAGCTTGAATACTGAAGAGTTTTCGAATGGAATTTACATTGCCAAATTACTGTCAAATAATAATATTATAGCAACTAAAAAGCTTGTAAAAATGAAATCCATTATAAAACAGTAAAAAAAAAGATAATAATCTTTTCAAAATATAGCTTGCAATTTATTAAAGATAATAAAGCAATAAAAAAAGGGCTAATCTAATGATTAACCCCCTTTTGTACTGAAGGCGGGACTTGAACCCGCACGGATATTACTATCCATTGGATTTTAAGTCCAACGTGTCTACCAATTCCACCACTTCAGCATTATATAGAATAGTATCTTCTGGAGCGAAAGACGGGATTTGAACCCGCGACCCTCACCTTGGCAAGGTGATGCTCTACCCCTGAGCTACTTTCGCATTATTTAAATGAACGTACACTGTCTTAGTGCGGATGCAAATTTATAACAATTTAGGTAAAAGCAAAGAGAATTTTAAAAAAACGATTGTACTCTTCTAATCTTTTGAATCGTTAATTTTCCTTTTTATTTCACTTAATTTTAATAATGCTTCCATAGGAGTCATTGAATTAATATCAATATCTAACAGCTCTTCTTTTATTTCCTCTAAAGCTGGATCATCAAGTTTAAAAAATTCTAATTGAATATCACTCTTAATTGATTTTATGTCTTTATTAAGTTGTTCATTAGAATGAGATTTTTCTAGTTTTCTCAATATAGAATTAGCCTTATTTAAGACTTTTCTTGGCATTCCAGCCATTTTTGCAACGTGTATACCAAAACTATGTTCACTGCCCCCAGGAATTAACTTCCTTAAAAATAAAACATCATTTTTTTCTTCTTTTATAGAAACATTGAAGTTTTTGATTCTATCATATGATAAAGTCATTTCATTAAGCTCGTGATAATGTGTTGCAAAAAGAGTTTTTGCTTTAGTTGAATGATCATGAATAAATTCACTAATAGCCCAAGCTATTGAAATTCCATCATATGTGCTAGTCCCCCTACCAATTTCATCAAGGAGTATTAAACTTCTATCAGAAATATTATTAAGAATTGTAGCTGCCTCATTCATCTCTACCATAAAAGTAGATTCTCCCATAGATATATTATCGCTAGCGCCAACTCTAGTAAATATTTTGTCAATTATTCCCATTTTTAAATTTTCTGCAGGAACAAAGGATCCAATCTGAGCCATAACAACTATTAATGCAGTTTGTCTTAAAAGAGCAGATTTTCCAGACATGTTTGGTCCTGTAATCATAATTATCTGCTGCTTTTCTCTGTCTAAAAATAAATCATTTGCTACATAAGGGTTTTCAGCTGCCAACTGTGCTTCTATGACTGCATGTCTTCCCTTAACAATATTTATATCATATGATTCGTCTAGCTCTGGCATACAATAATTATTTTCCTTAGCCGTTTGAGCAAATGATGAGAAACAATCTAATTGGGAAATAATTAAAGCATTATTTTGAACTGTTTTAATATACTTATACATTTTATTAATAAGGCCTTGAAATATCTCTATTTCAAGTTTTAAAATTCTCTCTTCTGCTCCTAAAATTTTTGATTCATATTTTTTTAAATCATCAGTAATATAACGCTCAGCATTCACTAAAGTTTGTTTTCTTATCCACTGTTCTGGGACTTTATCCTTATGGGTGTTTCTAACTTCAATGTAATAACCAAAAACATTATTAGAAGAAATCTTTAATGAAGGTATTCCTGTAATTTCACTTTGCTCTTGCAACATTTTATTTAAAAAATCTTTACTTGAAAATGCTATACCACGCAAGTTTTTTAATTCTTTAGAAAATTCTGAGGAAATAGAATTTCCTTTTAAAATACTAACTGGAGCTTCTTTATTTAATGTTTTTTCAATAAGTTTCCTTAGTTGATTACAATTATCTAAAGAATTTGATAGCTCCTTTAAAGATTTTTCTTTTGATTTTTTTATTAATTTTTTAATAGGCTCTATTGCTGCTAGTGAATTTTTTAATTGAACAATTTCTCTTGGATTTATTTTGCCTGTAGCAACTTTTGAAATTAATCTCTCTAAGTCTCCTATTTCCTTAATGTTTTCTTGTATACTGTTTAATGAAGTTTCATTATCTATCAAATATTTAACTATCATATGCCTCTTTCGAATTAACTTAATATTCTTGGATGGTAAAGCAACCCATCTCTTAAGAAGTCTTCCTCCCATGGGAGAAATAGTTTTATCAATTACATCGATTAAGCTTTTACCTTCCCTGGAGAATGACTGAAAAATTTCTAAATTTTTAATTGTAAATCCGTCCATCCATACATAATCATCCTTTGGAATTCTGTTTATAGAAGTAATGTGATTGATTTTCTGATGTTGAGTCTCACTCAAGTAATGCATTATAGCTCCAGCAGAAACAAGTCCGTCTTTTAATTTTTCTACACCAAAGCCTTTTAATGATTTTGTTTTGAAATGACTGCAAAGAGATTCTATTGCAAAATCATATTGATATACCCAGTCCTCTAGAAAAAACAATTGAAAGTTATTGTTAAATTTTGATAAGAAATTTAATTTCTTTTGTTTTGAAATAAGTATTTCACTAGGATTAAAATTTTGTAATAATTTATCAATATAATCAATTGATCCTTCTGAAATTATAAATTCTCCTGTAGATATGTCTAAAAAAGATACGCCTATATTATTGCCAAGATATACAGATGCTAGGAAATTATTTGCCTTTGGATTTAAGACTCCATCAATTGTTGCCAGTCCAGGTGTTACCAGCTCCGTTACACCTCTTTTTACAATAGTTTTTGTGAGCTTAGGGTCCTCAAGTTGATCACATATAGCAACCCTATTTCCTGCCTTAACTAATTTTGGTAAATAATTATTTAAAGAATGATGAGGAAATCCTGCAAGCTCAGTTTCACTTTGACTCCCTGCACCTCTTTTTGTTAAAATAATATCTAAAATCTTTGATGTTTTAATAGCGTCCTCTCCAAAAGTTTCATAAAAATCTCCTACTCTAAACAACAAAATAGCATCAGGGTGTTTAGTTTTAATAGCATTGTATTGCTTCATTAATGGAGTTACTTTTTTTACAGTTTTTTCCAAGAAAATCTTATTAATTAATATTATTTTTACATAAACATAGTCCTTGCTAATGTAACCAATATTTGTTTTTTTAAAAACTGATTATTAGAAATAATTACAAATGAGAAAATTAAAAAATGCAGAGCTTAATAGATTATCAATTGAAAAATTTAAAAACTCTAAGAAAACCCCTATTTCAATTATTCTTGATAACATTAGAAGCCTAAATAATATTGGCAGTATATTTAGAACCGCTGATGCCTTTCTTATAGATAAAATTTATCTATGTGGAATAACTGCAAAACCTCCAAATAAAGATATTCATAAAACAGCATTGGGAAGTACTGATTCAGTTAACTGGGAGTATCATAATAATATCTTAGACCTAGTAGATTCATTAAAGAAAACTGGTTTGAAAATAATTTCAGTTGAACAAGTAGAAAATTCAACAGCTCTTAATAGTTTTAAATATGAGAAAAATGCAAATTATGCATTTGTTTTTGGTAATGAGGTTAATGGTATTTCTCAAGAAGTAATTAATTCGAGCGATGAAGTTATTGAAATTCCCCAATATGGTACTAAGCACTCATTCAATATATCAGTATCAGTTGGAATTGTTTTATGGGATATTTATAATAAAATCAACTAGTTATTTCATCTAGAATTGATAAGTAGTCCAATCTATTCTCGAGAAAATTTAAATTTGTTATATCTATTATCTTAATGTTAAGATCTGGCCTAGACCTAAAAAATTCAAAATATCCTGAGTTTATTTTTGAAAGATATTCATTGCTAATTCTGTCTTCATAGTCTCTTCCTCTCCTACTAATATTCTTTTGTAGCCTAGGTATATTTTGATTTAGAAAGACAAATAAGTCTGGTTTAAGAATTTTTTTATACATATCATAAAAAAGTTTTCTGTATAAAGAGAATTCATCTACATTTAAATTTACTTTCGAAAAAATTAGTGATTTGTGAATATCATAATCACTTATTATTAGCTCATTAAAAATATTTAGCTGAGATAAATCCTCTGAAATCTGCTGATATCTTTCAGATAAAAAAGACATCTCAAGAGTAAAAGCATATCTTTCAGGGTCCTTATAAAATTTTGGTAAAAACGGGTTGTCTGCAAATCTTTCTATTATTAATTTTGAATTAAAATCAACTGCTATTTTTTTTGCTAAGCTAGTTTTACCAGCACCAATATTTCCCTCAATTGCAATATATTTATACTTGCTTATTTTTAGATTATTCTTAGGATTGAAAACTTTTAAATTAGTTTTTTCAACTTGACTAGTATCTTTGCAATTTCTTAACATTCCTGAAATGCTTTCTTTAGTGATTGGATGATTTATTTTCGGATCTATTTCTAATAATGGTTTTAGTACAAATTTTCTATTTTGCATTTTTGGATGAGGTACTTGTAGCAAACTAGAGTTTATTACTATATCCTCGATAAAAATAATATCTATATCTATAATTCTAGACTCAGGTTTGTTTTTTTTATTTCTTACTCTTCCTAAAATCTTTTCAATATCTAATAAGTTTTGTATTATATAGTTAGGGATCTCGTTTGAAAATATGCTAATGCAGATATTTAGAAAATCCTCGCCTTTAAATCCTATTGCTTCTGTCTTATAAATACTAGAGATAGATTCAACAACTGCTATCTTTAGATGAATTAATTCTATTGCCTTTTCAAGATTTTTTAATTTATCTCCAATATTTGATCCTATTGATATATGTATTTTTTTGTAATCATCCATAGTCTATGAACAAATTAAATAAAAGAAATTCATTTATTATCTTTGGAGGTATAAAATTTATGAAAAAACAAGATAAATTATTGGCTCAAAAAATATATTTGATTTTAGGATCCCTATTTATAACATCCTTAGTCGTTTCAAATTTAATTTTTCAAAAATTCTTTTATTGGCATCCCTTTGAAATAAAAATTTTTGGAGAAAGATTATTTGAATTATCCGTTGGCATACTTCCTTATCCAATAACATTTTTAATAACAGATTTAATAAGTGAAATTTATGGAAAGAAAAGAGCTAATTCAATTGTAACTGTAGGGATTTTTGCTTCAATTTTTTCAATATTGATTATATATGTTGCTAATTCAGTCCCTGCAATAAATGGATCGCCAGTAAATGATGAGCTATTCAATACTGTTTTTGGAAGTACAATTATAGCTGTTTTTGCAAGCATGATAAGTTATTTGTTTGCCCAATATGTTGATATACAAATTTATCATTTTTGGAAAAATCTAACTAAAGGAAAAATGTTATGGTTAAGAAATAACTTTTCTACATTTTTCTCACAATTTATTGACACCTTTACAATTATTCTTCTTTTATGTTTGTCAAATGTTCTCATGTGGGATCAGTTTATAGGTTTGTTAGTTTCAGGATTTCTATTTAAAGTTCTCATTGCAATAATTGACACACCATTTCTATATCTAGGAGTATATTTGTTCAGAAGAAAATTTAAACTAAAAATAAATGAAGAAATTAATATTGATTAGAGAGAAATTTGGATTAAATATCCCTCATGCGCTCTAACATTCAAAACTTTATTTTCTTCAAACATTAAATATTGACCTTTAATACCTTTTAAAACTCCTTTAATATTTTCACCATCTTTCAATTTTAAAGATTCTGGTTTAGATGGGGATTCTATTATTGGGAAATTTATATCAATTATCTTATCCTTTTCTATAAAGTAATGTATTAGATGATTCGGAATGAAATTTTTAACTTGATTTTTGTAATTTATAATATTTTCTGTTCTATTTTCATTAATTAGCATTTTTCGCCAATTTGTTTTATCAGAAATATATTTTTTGATTGCTACCTCAGCAATGCCTGCTAGATATCTGTTAGGAACTTCTAATATTTCGATAGCCTGATGTGCTCCTTGATCAATCCATCTGTATGGAGTCTGACTTTTTCTTGTTACTCCAACCTTTATATTTCCTGTATTGGCTAAATATACAATGTGAGGGTGAAGTTGAATCTCTTTTTCGTAATCAAGATCACGCTCTTCAATATTTAAATGAGCCTTACTTAATTCAGGTTTAATTATCCAATCAGCAGCCTGTGGTACTTCAAAGAAACAATTTTTACAAAACCCCTGTCTATATATTTCAATATTTGAATTACATGAGAGACATTGATAACCTATAGCACTTATTTTTATCTCCTTATTTAATAATTGATTCATGCATAGCATATCATCTTCAAAATTCAAATAATACCTTACAGGATTATCAAATTCAGAAATCATTTTTTGTATTACACCTTGAAAATGCATGAAAATTTGCTAATTTTAGTTGAATAAAAGTAAGGAAAAAGTGTCAAATCCATTTATAAATTCAATTGCTTCTTGGTTTTTAAAAAAAAGACATCATCAAATTGAGTTGTTTCTTAAGTACCCTAATGAAGTTCAAAATGATCTTTTATTAAATCTTGTAAATACGGCAAAAGACACATTAATAGGCAAACAGTATGATTTTAAATCTATTAAGAATTACCGGGATTTTTCTAATAGACTCCCCGTATTCAAGTATGAAGATTTTGCAGAAAAAATAGATAGAGCAAGAAAAGGAGAAAATAATATTTTTTGGCCAAGTAAAATTAAGTGGTTTGCTCAGTCTAGTGGGACTACAAATTCTAAAAGTAAATTTATCCCTGTTAGTCAAGAATCCTTAGATGAATGTCACTATGCAGCAGGCAAAGATCTTTTTTGCATGTACCTAAACAATAATGAAGACTCAATGTTGTTTACTGGGAAAAGCTTACGGCTTGGAGGAAGTAAATCTCCATATAAAAAAAATGGGACCTATTATGGAGATCTATCTGCAATTTTAATTGAGAACATGCCTTTATTGCTTGAATTTGGCAGTACTCCTAGTAGTAAAACAACATTAATTCATGACTGGGAAAATAAAATAAAAGCAATTATTGATGAAACTATATCAGAAAATGTTACTAGTCTTGCAGGAGTTCCATCATGGATGCTTGTAGTATTAAATAGGATATTAGAAGAATCTAAAAAGAAAACTGTTGTTGAAATTTGGCCAAATTTAGAAGTTTATTTTCATGGAGGTGTAAATTTTAAGCCCTATATCAATCAATATAAATCTATAATTGGCAATGACAAAATGAAGTACTATGAAATCTATAATGCCTCTGAAGGATTTTTTGCAATACAATATGAAAATAATTCAAATGAATTATTGTTAATGTTAGATTATGGTATTTATTATGAATTTATACCCATGACTTCATACAACTCCAAAGAAAACAAAATTATACCTCTAGAAGATGTTAAATTAAATGAAAACTATGCTATATTAATTTCAACAAATGCTGGTCTTTGGAGATATGAGATTGGTGATACAATAAAATTTAAATCTAAATCTCCATATAAAATTATTGTTACAGGAAGAACAAAGCATTATATTAATGTTTTTGGAGAGGAAGTTATTATTGAAAACACTGATAATGCCATTAGCAAAATATGTAAGAAAAATAATCTAGAAATAGTAGATTATACAGTCGCTCCAATTTTTATGAAAGGAAAAGAAAAAGGGGGTCATGAATGGTTTGTTGAATTCAAAAATTCCATACCAAAAAATATAAATATTGAACAGGAAATAGATAATGCTTTAAAAGATGAAAATTCAGATTATGAAGCAAAGAGATATAAAGATTTTACACTTAATCCTCCTAAAGTAATAATTGGAAAAAAAGGTGTTTTCTTTAAATGGCTTAATAAAAACAATAAAATTGGAGGTCAAAACAAAGTGCCAAGATTGGCTAATAATAGGGATCTTATTGAAGAATTAATTAAGCTAAATGGCTAAGATGCAGCCTTTAATTTTTCTAAACTAATTCTTGATAATTGTTCATTTGCATATCTTTTAGTAATATGTAGCTTTTTCTTATCACTCCCAGGCAAATTAAACATTCCATCATTTAAAATTTCTTCACATAGAGATCTAAGTCCCCTTGCTCCTAAATTATAATCAACAGCTTTCTCAACTATAAGATCTAATGCTGATTCATCAATCTTTAATTCTATTCCATCCATTTCAAATAATTTAATGAATTGTTTAATGAGGGCGTTTTTTGGTTCTGTTAGTATTTTTCTAAGTGCATCTTTGTTTAAAGGATCCATGTAAGTTACCACTGGTAGTCTACCAATTATTTCAGGTATTAATCCAAATCTCTTCAAATCTTTAGGGTTAATAAATTGGAGTATATTTTGATTTGATATAGCATCTACCTTAATAGACTTGTATCCAATTACATTTAGATTTAATCTTTTTGAAATTAATTTTTCAATTCCATCAAAGGCTCCTCCTGCAATGAATAATATTTTTTCAGTATTAATCTCAATAAATTTCTGATCTGGATGTTTTCTTCCTCCTTTTGGTGGGACATTTACTATAGTGCCCTCTAATAATTTTAATAATGCTTGTTGGACTCCTTCTCCAGAAACATCTCTAGTAATGGAGGGGTTGTCACTTTTTCTCGCTATTTTATCAATCTCATCAATGAATACAATTCCTTTCTCAGTTTTTTCAACATTGTAATCTGCCGCTTGTAAAAGTTTAGTTAATATTCCTTCAACATCTTCACCGACATATCCAGCTTCGGTAAGGACTGTTGCGTCAACAATAGCTAAAGGAACATCTAACATCTTTGCAATTGTTTTTGCAATCAATGTTTTTCCAGTCCCTGTTTTACCAACCATGATGATATTACTTTTTTCTATTTCAATTTCATCTGATGCTAATTGGTTTATTCTTTTATAATGATTATATACAGATACAGAAATAATTTTTTTTGTGTGATCTTGTCCAATAATATAGTCGTCTAAGAAACTTTTAATTTGTTGAGGCTTCAATAACTCAGAATCTTTTGATTCAGTTGTTTTTTCTTGTTTTGATTCTTGGAGAATAATCCCATTTGCTTGCTCGATACACTCATTACATATATGTGCGTCTATTCCAGCAACTAACAAAACTGTCTCAGCTTTTTTCTTACCACAAAAAGAACAGTGTAGCTCAGACTTACTCATTGAAGAATTTATTCTTTAGTTAATATTTCATCTATCATTCCATATTCAATAGCCTTATCAGATTTCATCCAATAATCTCTATCACTATCTGCATACACCTTTTTATAATCCTGTCCAGTATGTTTGCTAATAATCTTATACAGCTCTTCCTTTAGAGTTATTATTTCCTTAGCAGTAATTTCAATATCACTTGCTTGACCAGAAACGCCTCCAATAGGCTGGTGTATCATAACTCTTGAATGAGTTAATCCGCTTCTTTTACCTTTTTCTCCAGCACACAAAAGCACTGCTCCCATTGAAGCTGCCATTCCAGTACATATTGTAGCTACATTAGGTTTTATCAATTGCATAGTGTCATAAATTCCTAGTCCGGCATAAACCCCTCCACCTGGGGAATTAATATAAATCTGAATATCCTTAGATGAATCTGTACTTTCTAAAAACAATAATTGAGCTTGTATAATATTTGCTACTTGATCATTTATTCCTGTTCCTAAAAAAATTATTCTATCCATCATTAATCTTGAAAAGACATCAAATATGGCTATATTCATTGGTCTTTCCTCAATAATATTTGGAGTGAGTCCAACAGGATACATACTGCTTATTATTTTGTTATAATAAGTACTGCTTATTCCTTGATCTTTAGTGGCAAATTTTTCAAATTCTTTGGCAAAATCCATTTATCTATTCAATTATTTATTTATAAATATAGTAATTTTAAATTAGGAAGAATATGCTTCTTTTATGAACTTTTCATAGGATAATTCTTTTGTTTTAATATTAGAATTTTCTTTAAAGAAAGTTAATATCCTATTGCTGGTTAATTGCTCTGTTAACCTTTTAATTTCATCCTTATTTTGTAAAACTCTTGCGACTATATCATCTAACTCCTTATCAGAAGGATTAGATTGACCATGCTGATTCATTTGAGCCTTGACTAAATCCCCTGCATAAGATTTTAAGTCCTCAAAATTAACTTGTAAATTATTATCAGTTACTAATTTGCTTTCTATTAATTGGTATTTCATGCCTTTTTCAGATTTCTCATATTCTTCTTTCGCCTCTTCATCACTAATTTTCTTTTCTGAATTAATCTTGATCCATTTAGTTAAAAATTCTGAAGGTAGCTTGAATTTAGTATTCTCAATTAAATATTCTATAACATCATTCATCAACTTTTGATCGGTCTGATTAATAAACTGCTTTTCAATATCATGAGAAATCTTGTCTTTTAATTCAGTTACACTTTTTATAATATCCTTTCCATATATTTTATCAAACAATTCCTGATCCAAGTCTGCTGATTCCTTATAATTAATTTCTTCAATATTTAACTTGACCTCTATATCAATATCTTTCGCTCTATCATGAGATATATTTAATACACGAACTAATTCATGATGATCATCAAATAAATCTTTAACAACAAGATTAACAGAGTCACTAACTTTTAAGCCTAATAATTTTTTTATAGCTGTTTTTTTCTTAATTCTATTTAAATTGAAAGTTGACTTATTATTAATTTCATCTTCATAAATAAAAACTCCTGTGATATCACAATCCTTCTCGATATTTTTTTTAGTCGTTAGTTTACCATATTGCTTTTGAATACTACTTATCTGCTCATTAATCATTTTTTCATCCGCTTTAACAATGTAATTTGTAATAGGTTTTTTAAATTTTAATTTAACATCAAATTTTGGTGTTAATCCTACTTCAAATTCAAAAGTTATTTTATCAGAATTCCAATTAATATTGTCTTGAGGTATAGGTATAGGGCCTCCTAGCATGTCTATTTCCTTGTCTTTTATGTAACCCCTTAATTCCTTGTCTATAAGCTTATTTACCTCATCCATGATAACAACCTTGCCATATTGTTTTTTTATTAAACCCATTGGAACATGGCCTTTTCTGAATCCAGGAACATTTGCAGTTTGTGAATACTTCTGCAATACAGTATTTACTTGTTCAGTGTAATCTTTTTTGTCAACTTTAATTGTTATTTTGCCGTTAAGCTTATCAATATAGTTAGATGTTATGTTCATTACAGAGGTAAAAATAGGTTTGCGAAAATACACTTTTTTTAAAATACATCAAAGTTAATTACTAGCATTTATCTTTTATGAAATCTAGAATTGTATCAAAAAAATTATCTGGATTATCAACATGCAACCAATGACTTGAATCTGGGATTGTTAAAATTGAAGCTTTAGGGAAATATTTTGTTATTTCAATCTTATCATTATCATCTATATAATTAGAATACTCTCCTTTGAGGAACAATGTGTTATTTAAAAATTTAGATTCATGTTTTACTCTTTCTCCTACATTAGATATATTATTAGATAATGAAAGTAAATTAAATCTGAAAGCAAGTTTGTTTTTATCAATCCAATAGAGGTTTTTTAGTAAAAAGTTTTTCAACAGAATATCATCAATATAATTTGATAATTTCTGATCAACTTCTCCTCTAGAGGAAATTGATTCTAAATTAAAGGAGGCTAAAGCTTTAATAATTTTATCATGATGAATAGGGTAGAGTTTAGGAGCTATATCAATGATAATTAAATCTGAAACATATCTAGAATATTGTAAAGCAAAATTCATTGCTGTTTTTCCTCCCATTGAATGGCCTATCAAAATACAATTATCAATTTTATTATGATCTAAATAATATTTTAAGTCCTTGACAAGAAGATCATAATTGAATTCATTACTATGGAAACTTCTACCGTGATTTCTTTGATCTATTAGATGAATACAAAATCCTTCAGGTTCTAATTTGTTTGCATATGTTTTCCAATTATCTCCAGAACCAAAAAGACCGTGTAGAATAACTACTATATTGTTTCCCTCACCTATAATGTTTGAATGTAATAACATTTATTTAAGATGTGATAGATATTTTTTTATAACAGTTTCAATCCCTATGTCTAAACCCTCAGTAATTAATGCATGACCAATAGAAACTTCAAGCAAATTTTCAATATTGTTTTTAAAAAATGATATATTCTTTAATGACAAGTCATGGCCGGCATTAAGTCCAATCCCCATTTCATTAATAAGTTTAGCACATCTTGTATATTGCTCTATAGCCTTTTCCTTATTTATTTTATAATTCTTTGCAAAATCTTCGGTGTATAATTCAATCCTATCAGCACCTATTTCCTTGGCAGGTTCAACATATTTTAGTTCAGGATCTAAAAAAATTGAGGTTCTTATTCCATGAGAATTAAATTCTGACACTACTTCTTTTAAATAATTTTTATGTTTTATAGTGTTCCAGCCAGAAGATGAAGTTAAATCAGATTCAGCATCAGGAACTAAAGTAACTTGATTTGGTTTAATGTCAATTACCATATCAATAAATTTTCTGATTGGGTTCCCTTCAATATTAAATTCTTTATAAATAACTGGTTTTAGATCATAAACATCTGAGTACTTTATATGTCTTTCATCTGGCCTTGGATGAACAGTTATTCCGTCTGCTCCAAAGGATTGTATTTTCTTGGCAAAATTTATAAGATTTGGGTAATCACCTCCTCTAGCATTCCTGAGAGTCGCTATTTTATTTATATTAACACTTAGGTTAGTCATATTAAAATTTAATGTGAAAATACAAACTAGTTACACCCAAAACTAACATAATTTTAATTAATTTGCGTCTTGATTTCATGTCCTATTATAACAGAATATTTTTTAATATTTAGAAGTTGATGAAAGTAGCAGTATTTACAAATTTATATAAAAGTTATTCCCCCAAACATTTACTCTCAACTATAAAAAAATTACATAATAAATCTATAGATGTCTTTTTAGATGAAAAGTCTATAGAAAATATGGGTAAAAAGAAATATAGTTCTTTTTCAAAATATGTTGAGTCTTTCTCTAAATTGGATAAGTCCTTTGATTTTGTAATCTGCATAGGTGGTGATGGCACAATACTAAGAGCTTCTTCTTTTATTAATAATCTCTCAATTCCTGTTATAGGAATAAACACTGGAAGATTGGGATTCTTGGCAAAAATTAAAGCCATTAAAATTGATGAAGCAATTAATGCAATAATTAATAAAAATTATGAAATATCAGAAAGAACTTTAATAAAAGTTTTATCTACAATTAAGAATAGTAAAACAAAAAAATTAGGCTATGCTCTTAATGAAATAAGTATAACTAGGAAAAATACTACATCATTAATTACTATTGAGACTAAATTAAATGATAATTATCTTAATACTTACTGGGCTGATGGTTTAATTATTGCAACTCCTACTGGATCAACTGGATATTCTCTAAGTTGTGGTGGCCCTATAATAATGCCTGAGTCAAAAAATCTAGTTATTACACCAATAGCCCCTCACAATTTAAATGCTAGACCTTTAGTTATACCTGATAACACAAAGATTACTTTAAAAATAAGTGGTAGAGAAAATGAATTCTTTGTCTCACTAGATTCAAAAATAATTGCTCTTAGTAATGAAAATATAATATCTATAAAAAAGGCCTCACATACAATAAAAATGATTGAATTAGAAAAAGAAAATTTCCTTAAGACATTAAGAGACAAGCTATTATGGGGAAAAGATAAGAGGAACTAAACAATAAAATTAATTGTCATTAGTTTTATAGTTAAAATTTTATTTAAAATTAATGGTATTCAAAACCAAATCAGGCGCATTAAGACTAATACAATTTATATTAATTATAATATTTAATTATCAGTTTTGTAATAGTCAAATATATGAGATTGGAGGAATTATTGGGGGAACTAATTTTATTGGAGATGTAGGCAATACTACATTTATTAACCCTAATGAATCTGCGTTTGGTGGAATAATCAAATGGAATAGGAGTCCAAGACATTCTTATCGACTTTCATTTATCTCAACAACAATCAGTGCTAATGATCTAGACTCTAATGATCCTAGAAGAAATGAGCGTGGTTATAATTTTAATAGTAGTTTAAAAGAACTATCGGCAGGAATGGAATTCAATTTTTTTGATTATAATTTACATGAATATGATGTCATATTTACTCCCTTTATCTATACAGGAATAATTTATTCTAAATATGAAAATTTGTTTTTTAACGGAAATAATCTCCAAAACAGTAGTGAATATGAATGGAGCTTTGGAATTCCAATGGTATTAGGAGTAAAATATAGAGTATTGGAAAAAATTATTTTATCATTTGAAATAGGAGCTAGATATACTTTTTCTGATAAAATTGATGGCAGTCTTCCATATAATGAAAATTATAATTATACTTTTGGTAATGAAAATAATAATGACTGGTACATGTTTTCAGGATTTAATTTAACCTATACATTTGGAAGACAACCATGTTACTGTAATATAAAATGAGCTTAAAGAAGAAAATTATTAATGATTCTATCCCTAAGCATATTGCTATAATAATGGATGGCAATGGAAGATGGGCAAAAAAAAGAAACCAAAGTAGAGATTATGGCCATAAAGCAGGAAAAGAATCTGTAAATAAAATAGTTAAAGCATGTACTGAATTAGGGATTAAAAATCTTACCCTATTTGCCTTCTCAACTGAAAACTGGAATAGACCAAAATTAGAAATAGATTTTTTAATGAAATTACTTCTACTTTCTCTAAATAAAGAATTAAAATCTCTGAACAAGAATAATATCAGATTTAAAACAATCGGAAATTTAGAAAGATTCCCCAAAAAGGTGGCTTCATATCTTAAGGAAGTCGCTAAAGAAACACAGGGTAATAACAGAATGACATTAACACTTGCACTAAACTATGGAGCAAGAAAAGAAATTGTAAATGCTATACAAGCAATAGGTGATAAAGTTAAAAATAACTTAATTTCTTTAAAAAATATTGACGAATCCGTAATAAATCAGCATCTTTACACTCATTATTTACCAGATGTAGATTTATTAATAAGAACAAGTGGTGAAAAAAGAATTAGTAACTTCTTATTGTGGCAAATTGCTTATGCTGAGCTTTATTTTACAAAAAAGCTATGGCCAGACTTTTCTAAAGAAGATCTTTATAAAGCAATTGTAAATTATCAAAAAAGAGAACGTAGATTTGGGAAAACTAGTGAACAGATTAATTAAAGAAAGATTAAAATTGGAAATCAGATTTTTTGTAATACTTCTTTTATCTATATCATTCAGTCAAAATTTATTTTCTCAAGAGGTAAACAAATCCACTAAAAATATAATTGGAGAAATGACGGTATCTGGAAATACTTCGTTCAGCCCTATTACAATTATTACCTATTCAGGGCTTAGAGAAGGTGATGAGATCTCAATTCCTGGAGAAAAAATCAGTTCAGCAATAAAAAAATTATGGGAATCAAATCTCTTTAGCTCAGTTGAAATATTTAGAATTAAACAATTAGATAATGTTGTTGATTTAGAAATAAAACTAATGGATTTGCCTGAATTGACTAATCTTGAAATTAGTGGAGTTAAAAAAAGAAAACATGAAGATATAATTAAAGAAAATAAGTTACAGAGAGGAGTTAAAGTAACTGAAAATTTAATTACAACTACTAAGAATTACCTAGAAAACAAGTATAAGAAAAAAGGGTTTTTAAATGCAAAAGTTAATATACGTACTGAGGAGGTAATTGACTCAACAAATAAAGCTAAGGTAAAAATGTCATTAGACATTAATAAAGGGAATAAGATAAAAATTAAAGAAATTGTATTTGATGGAATAGAAATAGCCAATTTAAGCTCAAAGAAAACAAGACCTCTTCGAAAGAAATCAAAATTTCTTCAAAAGAAAACAAGATCTCTTCAGAAATCAATGAAAAATACCAAAAAATCAAAAATTTACAGGTTTTGGAAAAGATCAAAATATATTGAAGATGATTTTAAAGAAGACATAGTTAGTCTGGTAGATAAATATAAAGAAAATGGTTTTAGAGATGCTAGAATTATCTCAGATACTATTGTAACATATAATGAAAAATCTATTACATTAAAAATCAAATTACAGGAAGGAGAAAAATATACATTTGGAAAAATAAATTATCTAGGAAATTCTGTATATACTGATGAGCAATTAAATCAAATATTAAAAATTAAAGAAGGAGATACTTATAATGGTATAGAACTTGAAAAAAGAATTTCTGACGATTCTGACCCAGACTCTGATGATTTATCTAATCTATATCAAAATAGTGGATATTTATTTTCATCTGTCACACCTGTTGAGGTTAGTGCTGATGGAAATGTAATAGATCTTGAGATTAGAATTAATGAAGGTAAGCCTGCTTATTTTAATAAAATTTCTGTTATTGGAAATGATAAGACAAATGATCATGTAATATATAGAGAAATAAGAACCCGACCTGGACAATTATATAGTAAGTCAAATGTAGTAAGGACTATTAGAGAGCTTGGACAACTTGGATTCTTTGATGCACAGTTAATATCTCCTGATTTTAAAAATGTTAATCCAAATGATGGCACTGTTGATTTAGAATATACAGTTGTTGAAAAAGGAGCTAGCCAAATCGAATTACAAGGTGGTTATGGAGGAGGTGGTTTTATCGGAACATTAGGATTATCATTTAATAATTTTGCTGCTAAAGATTTATTTAATAAAGAAGCATATAAACCTGTGCCAATGGGTGATGGTCAAAGGTTATCTTTAAGATTACAAGCAAGCAGATTTTATACACAGAATAGTTTTAGTTTCACAGAGCCTTGGCTGGGAGGTAAAAAACCTGTTCAATTCTCAGTTCAATTATCACAAACAAAACAATTTCTTTTTAATCCAACTACTTATAAAGCAGATAAATCAAAATCATTTAATATTAGTGGAATATCTGTTGGACTGGCTAAAAGATTGACTGTCCCAGATGATTATTTTACTCTTGCTCATTCTCTTGGATTTCAATATTATAAGTTAAATGATTACAACACTGGTTTATTTACATTTGGGAATGGTTCTTCCAATAATCTATCCTATACTGTATCCTTAAGTAGAAATAATACTTTTACTGATCCTATATATCCAACAGGTGGTTCAAGTTTTAGCTTATCTGCAAAACTATCATTCCCTTATTCTGCAGTTAATAATGTTGATTACGCTGCATTAAAGGATGAAAGAGAGCAGTTAATGGATGATCTTGCAAATGACCCAACTAATACAACTTCATCCGAAAGGATAGCTGAAATAGATCAAGAAAGATATAAATGGCTTGAATTTTATAAAATTAAGTTTAAAGGGGAGTGGTTTGTAGCATTAACAAAAAAACTAATATTACGCCCTGCATTTGAATTTGGTTTTCTTGGGGCTTATAACAATGATAGAGGAATTATTCCTTTTGAAAGATTTTTCCTAGGTGGTGATGGATTAGGTATGTATAGTTTAGATGGTAGAGAAACTATAGCCCTTCGTGGTTATCCTAATCAGTCATTGTCAAATCAAGATGGAGGATCAATATATAATAAATATTCTTTAGAAATGAGATATCCAATAAGCCTTGGAGAACAAGCTAAAATATTTGCTCTTGCATTTATTGAAGGAGGTAATTCATATAATAGCTTCAGAGATTTTAATCCATTTTTAATTAAACGTTCTGCAGGACTGGGTGTTCGCTTGTTTATGCCTGCCTTTGGGTTACTTGGTATAGATTTTGGACATGGATTTGATCCTGTTCCAGGGCAATCTCAGAAACATGGATGGGAGACTCACTTTATAATTGGACAATCATTTTAAACAATAAATAATCTTATTTTAAAATATATTCATATATATTTCGTTAGATATTCAAAATGAAGAAATTTATAATTCTATTTGCTGCACTTTTGATCTCCAGCTATACATTTAGCCAAAGAGGGGTTAGAATTGGATATGTTGATACTGAATATATTTTGCAAAATCTATCTGAATACGAAGACACAAGAAATCAATTAGAAGAAAAAGCAAAAAAATGGAAGAGAGAAATTGAAAATAGATTTTCTGATTTAGAAAACAAAAAAGAAGCTCTAAATGCCGAGAGATTACTACTTACAGAAGAACTAATCAAAGAGAAGGAAGAAGAGATAGAAATTGAAAAAAATGAAATCTTAGATTACCAGCAAAAAAGATTTGGCCCAAGAGGTGATCTAATTATTCAAAGAAAACATCTAATACAGCCAATTCAAGATCAAATTTTTATAGCGATAAAAGAAATTGCAAAATCAAGAAAATATGATTTTATATTTGATAAATCTGCTGATATTGTCATGTTATACTCAGATAGAAAATTTGATATTAGCGATCAAATATTAAGAATAATAACAAGAACAAATAACAGAAAGCAATTAGATACTAGAAGAGAAAAAAGAGAGGCTGAAGAAGAAAATGAAATCCTAGTCAGTAATCTAGAAACTGATGTAGATGAAGTTGAGGAGGAAGAAGATAAAACAGATGCCCCAAAACCTGAAAAAGTTTTAAGCGCAAAAGAATTAAGGGAAAAAATGTTGCAAGAAAGAAAAGAAAAAATTCTTGCTTCAAGAAAAGTAAAAGATAGTACCTTTATAAAAAATAATAATAACTGAAACAAATAAAAAAAATGAGAAAAATTAAGATTTTATTATTGATATTATGTGTAACCATAAGTTTTGCTGTCAACTCACAAAGCAAAGTAGCTCATATTAATAGCACTGAATTAGTGTCATCTATGCCAGAAATGAATGAGGCAAAAGCAGAGCTTGAAAAACTTGCTAAAACCTATGAGAATGATATACAAACTATGGCAGCAGAATTACAAAGTAAAGTTAAGCAATATGATACTGAAGCATCAGCTCAAACAGATGAAGAGAATGCTAGAAGGCTACAAGAAGTTCAAGGGATGGAACAAAGTATTCGTCAATATCAGAATCAAGCACAACAAGAATTGCAAAAAAAAGAATTTGATTTATTAAAACCTATTACTGAAAAAGCTCAAGCTGCAATAGTTAAGGTTGCTAAAGCTCAAGGATTTGATTATGTACTTGATTCAACTCAAGGTCAAGGAGTAATTTTCGCAGATGGAAAAAATCTAATTGAAGATGTTAAAACAGAATTAGGGTTTTAAAAAACTTTTTACTAAAATATATTAAAAAGCTGTCGTATTAAAGACAGCTTTTTTTATTTTTAAAAAATGAATACTAGTCCTATAGGTATATTTGATTCTGGAATTGGCGGTCTATCTATTTTAAAAGAAATAAATAGAGTTCTGCCAAATGAAAACACTATTTATTTAGCAGATAACAAAAACTGTCCTTATGGAAATAAGAATATTAGTGAAATTATAAAACTGAGCTTAAAAAATACTTCAGTACTAGCTGAGATGAACTGCAAAATAATAGTTGTAGCCTGTAATACAGCTACAACAAATGCTATACAAGAAATTAGAAATTCATTTCCAATTCCAGTTATTGGGATTGAACCCGCAATTAAACCAGCCCTTCTAAATACTAAAACTAATAAAATAGGTGTACTGGCAACTGAAATGACACTAACTAGTGGCTTGTTTAATCAAACCTCGAATAAATTTTCTGATAATATTGAGGTTATTGAACAAATTGGTTTTGGATTGGTTAATCTGATTGAAAAGGGGGATATTAATACAGAAAAAACAAAACAACTTTTAAAATCTTATCTAGATCCAATGCTGGATTCAAATATTGATCAATTGGTGTTGGGATGTACACATTATCATTTTCTCATTCCAATTATTAGACAAATAATTCCTAAAGAAATAACTATTCAAGATCCCAATAAAGTCATTGCAAAACAAATAAAAAAAATATTGAATAGAGAAAATCTTGAGAACCCCTTAAAAAATAGTTATAAAAACAAAGTATATGTAAATGGGAATACTGAAATAATTAGAAATATTATTAATTCAAATGGAGAAGTTGATTTTTTAGACTTTTAAATTATTTTATCCAAGGGCAATTACAATCATATCTTTCTTTTCTACACCCAAAATTAAATCCTAATGTAATTTGATGATATCCTCCATTATCAAAGACTATGGAATTTGACTGATATGAATAATTATAAGCAAAGACAAAACTATTAACTTCTAAACCTAATAAAGGAGTTATATATTCTAATTTTTGCGCTTGAGTAGTTATATTTCCTAATGCATCTTCAGAACTATATTCTGCCCCATCAAAACTTCTTCTATATGATAATCCAGCCCAAATTCTTCCAAAACCTAATTCTTTATACACTTTGAAGTTTGTGTCCAAGAATGTCTCCTGTGTTGCATCCTTATAGGCAAACATGATTGATGGCTCAAAATTCCATTCTTCTGAAGCATCACTAAATAAATAACCAGTAGAAAATAAATATGTTCTTAAATTATTATAACTCAGCCCTTGTTCATTAAAATTTATACCATCGTTGTTAAGTAAATTTTTAATAGAAGCATGTGCATAAAATTCTAAATATTGGTATGAGAATCCAAAATCAATATTAAAATCTGTTGCACTTTGTTCTACTCCCGCAATAATAGGATCAAATCCGCCAGCTAAAAAAGAAGTTTCATCAAGTTTGTATTGAATCATTCCAGCACTAATTCCAAAGGATAACATATCTAAATCTAATTCACTTCTTGAAAATAAAATATGATGTGCGTATGTTAAATAAGCTCCTGTTTGTGAATGATATCCATTCATGTCATTAAAAACAATTGCTCCAATAGCAGATTGAGAATCTCCAATTCTTGTATTTACACTAAGAGTCTGCAATTGAGGGGCTTTTTCATGATCAAACCATTGTTGTCTACCAGTAACTCTCACCTTACCACAATTTGAAACTCCTGCCATAGAAGGATACAATAGATAATAGTTGTCAGTTAAATAATCAGAATATATAGGTAATCCTTCCTGTGCATTAGCTGATGAAAAGGTTGCGCAAAATAAAAAGATGTATAATATTTTCTTTTTAAAATCCATAAAACTAATTATTGACAAAAATCATGTCCTATAATAAAAAAATACCCACATGATGATTTTAATCGATCAAATATATAAATTTTATAAGACTTTATACCTAGTAATTGATTTTATGTATATACTACAATTTATTACATTTGTAAAAAATTTGGCATGGACAAAGGCAAAGTTAATATCTGTAAAACGAAAAATAAATTCATAGTAAAATTTGAAATAAATGAATTTATTACAAATCATCAAAACTATGAATTCAATAATATTGATGAAGCTACTAACTCTCCTTTAGCTAAGGAGTTATTTTATTACCCATTTGTTAAAAAAGTATATGTTGCTTCCAATTTTATTGCAATAGAAAGATTTAATATTGTTGAATGGGAAGATGTTCAAGATGAAGTTGCTAAAAAAATTGAAAATTACCTCAATCAAGGAAATGCTATTATTTCAGAAATTAGCAGTGATAAGAAAATTCCTATAAGCATCTATTCAGAAAGTACACCAAACCCTGCAGCATTAAAGTTTGTAGCAAACAAAAAACTTGTAGACTTTCAAATAGAATTTAATTCTGTTGATGAATGTGAAAACTCACCCTTAGCATTAAAGCTATTTAATTTCCCTTTTATTAAAAGTATTTTTATTGATGAAAATTTTATTTCTATAACGAAAAATGATATCTCTTCTTGGGATGAGATTACATTAACGATAAGAAATTTTATTAAAGAATATCTTGAAAATGACAATAAAATTATATCAGATAATTATAAAAAGGAAGAAGTAGTTGATCAAGAAAACCTAGATGAAATATCAAAAGAAATAATCTCTATTCTAGATGAATATATTAAACCTGCAGTAGCATCTGATGGAGGCAATATCATGTTTAAATCTTATGATAAAACTAATAAATCTGTTAGCGTAATTCTTCAAGGAGCTTGCAGTGGATGCCCCTCATCAACTATTACATTAAAAAATGGAATTGAAAACATGCTCAAGCAAATGCTAAAAGGTAAAGTAAAAGTTGTTGAAGCAATTAATGAATAATCATTTCATTTTGTACTTTTGATTATATGAAAAAAGTTATTTCCTTTTTTTTATTGTTAATGACTATGATTAGCTCCTGCAATTCACAAACTTCTAAAATGAGTAATAATTTAATTAAAGAAACTAGTCCATACCTGCTTCAACATGCTTATAATCCTGTTAACTGGAATCCATGGAATAAAAAATATTTAGAACAAGCTCAAAAAGAAAACAAATTAGTAGTTATAAGTATTGGTTATTCTTCTTGTCATTGGTGTCATGTAATGGAAAAAGAGAGTTTTGAAGACTCATTAGTCGCCAGCATAATGAATAAAAAATATATTTCAATTAAAGTTGATAGAGAAGAGCGTCCTGATGTTGATCAAGTATATATGAATGCAATTCAATTAATGACAGGGAGTGGTGGATGGCCATTAAATGTCGTCACACTGCCAGATGGCAGGCCTATATGGGGAGGGACATATTTCTCAAAAGATCAGTGGATTAATGCTTTAACACAGATATCTGAACTATATGATAAAGAACCTGAGAAATTTATTAACTATGCGAATACATTAGAAAAAGGCATAAAATCTTTAGATATAATTAAAACAAATGATGAAAAAGAATTAACATCCATAGAATTAGATAAACATATTGGTAGTCTTGTCAATAAAATAGATGCAAAGAATGGCGGATTCTCTAGAGTACCAAAATTTATGATGCCAAATAATATTCATTTCTTACTAAGAAGTGCATACCAAAACAATGATTCAGCAACCCTAAAACTAGTTAATCTTACACTAACAAAAATGGCGTATGGAGGAATCTATGATCAAATTGGAGGCGGTTTTTCAAGATATTCAACAGATGAAAAATGGCATATTCCTCATTTTGAAAAAATGCTATATGATAATGCTCAGCTAATTAGTCTATATTCAGATGCCTATTTGATTTCAAATAATGAATTATATAAAAATGTAGTATATGAAACTATAAATTTTGTACTAAGAGAATTAAGAAATTCTAATGGGGGTTTTTATTCATCAATTGATGCTGATAGTAAATCATTAAAAGGTGAAGAAAAAGAAGGAGCATATTATGTTTGGGAAGAAGATGAGTTAAAAAAATTACTTAAAGATGAATTTATAGTTTTTTCTGAGTATTATAATATAAACAATTATGGATATTGGGAAAATAATAATTATGTTCTAATCAAAAATAAATCTGATATAGCATTTGCAAAAGCACATAAAATATCAAAAGAAGAATTATCTAAAAAAATAAATACTTGGAAAAAAATACTGATTAATGCAAGAGGTAAAAGATCTAGGCCTAATATTGATGATAAAATATTAACCTCATGGAATGGATTAATAATTAATGCATTTATTGATGCCTATAGAGTTTTTAAAGATGATAATTTTCTTGATATGGCTAATTCTAGTGCTGAATTTATAGTAAAAAATATGAAAAAGAGTGATGGAGGATTATATCATACTCATAAGGATGGAAAAAGTAAAATTAATGGATACTTAGAAGATTATGGATCTACTATAAAGGCCTTTCTAAACTTATATGAAAACACTTTAGATGAAAAATGGTTAAATATCTCAAACAATTTAATGGAATATACGTATGAGAACTTTTATGATTTTGAAACTAATATGTTTTACTTTACATCAAAATTAGATGATGAGCTGATCTCAAGGACTATTGAATATAGAGATAATGTAATTCCTTCAAGCAATTCAATAATGGCAAATAACTTATTTAAATTATCTCTATATTTTGATAATAAGAAATATTTTAATTCATCACAGCAAATGATAAATAACATTAGGGATCAAATAGAATTGTATCCTAGTGGATTTTCAAATTGGATGAATTTAATTTTAAATATCAACAAGAATTTTTATGAAATTGCAATTGTCGGAGATAATGCAATTAAGAAGATTAAAGAATTAAACGAAAATTATCTTCCAAACAAAATTATTATAGGATCTCTAGAAGATAATCCTCTTCCTTTGCTTAAAAACAGATTTGTTGAAGGAGAAACCTATATATATGTTTGTGTTAATAAAGCTTGCAAAATGCCTGTAAAAACAGTTAAAGAGGCTCTAGAGCTTATTGAGTAGCACTCCACTTAGCCCCTATAAAATCCTTTAAATATAACGGCTCAAAATTATTTAAATCTTCAAACTGATTATTTTTAAATTTATTAAATGATAATGTTCCCATTTGTCTTGATGAGGGAAGCACATCATCAATGAACCTTGTATTCTTGTGAGCAATTATTTCCTTAATTTTTTTGTTTGCATTACCAATAAAATACACCTCATCTACGCTAAGGTATTTATTAAAAGAATCTTCATTTAATATTTCTGCCCTAGTATTTCTTATTCTTTCATTCTTATTATTAAAAACTGCAGAATACACCTCCATTCTTCTGGCATCCAAACAAGGTATTACAATACCTTTATTTGATATATTTTCTGATAATATTTCTAATGTTTCAATTGATATTAATGGAATATCTAAAGCAAAACACAAACCCTTAGCTGAGGCTACACCTATTCTTAATCCCGTATATGATCCAGGACCTTTACTAACTGATATTGCTGATAAATCTTTAGGACTTATTTTTGAATTCTTTAAAATAGAATCAATAAAAACATGTAAAGATTTTGAATGAGAATAATCCTGCGTATTTTCTTCAATACTATCCATTAGCTCTAAATCATTAAAAAGTGAAACAGAACAATTTGTTGTTGAAGTTTCTATGTTTAATATGTAAGCCAATTAATTTATTATTTTACCTGTATAATAATCTAAAACCTTTGTTTTAAATATAAAATCATACTTTGAATTAATAAGGGATGACTTAGCATTTAATAATCTAATTCTAGCCTGTTCAAGATCAAAAGAATTTAATGCACCTAAATCGTAACGTTCTTTTGAATTATCAAAAGCTAATGTTTGAGCCTCTAAAGATTTTTGGGATGCTTGATAAGACTTTAAAGCTGCTTTTGCATCAGTATATGCTCTCTGAATACTAGATTCTAAATTTAATTTAGCCTGTTCAAGGGCTAAATTACTAGTGTTCTCAAGGATTTTTGATTTAGTTACTCCAGTCTTTGTTTGATTTCTATTAAAAATAGGAATAGAAATATTCATATTAACTGAATGTCCCTTATTCTCATCTATTTGATCTATAAATGGGTCGTCGTCAGTTAGATTAGAAAAATTTGCTGCTGCATTAAATCCATATCCAAGTGAAATGTTCGGTAAATAGGCGCTTTTAGAAATTTTAGTATTTAATTTTGCTATTTCTATATTATGTTCTGCAACCTTTATTTCATTTCTATTTTCTAATGCATAATTAAGAATTGGTCTAATATCCTTATACATTATATTTTCTGAAGGAACATCGATTTCAATTACTGCTACATCAAAACCTTCATAAGGAATTTGAAGTAGTTGAGATAAATTTAATAAAGCTAAATCATGATTGTTTTCTGCAATTGTTAAATTTTGACTATCCAAGCTTAAGGTTGCTTGCATATCAATCAATGTTGATGCAGGCTGTACTCCTGATTCAACAAGTGCTTCAACTTGTTTTACTTGCAATGTTGAAAATTCATACTGTGACCTTGCTAATTCTAAATTTTCCTTATTAAATAAAACATTCAAATAAACATTAGCGACATTTAAAGATATATCATCTCTTAATTTTCCTAACTCATATTTATTCTTTTCAAGAGTTAATTTGCTTTGATTCAAAATATTTGTATTTCTAAATCCATTAAAAATAGTCTGTGAAAAACCTATACCCAAACTTGATGAATAAAATTCTCTATCAGCAAATTCACCTGGATATAATTCAACCTTTCCTATATTCATAGAACCAGAAACACTAGAACTAACTCCAGGCAGAAAATTTCCCTTTGCGCTAATTACATCTTGTTCATTTGATAAAATGCTATTTCTTGCTTGAAGAATTGAAATATTATTTTCTAAAGCATAATTAACACATTCTTCAAGTGTCCAAACTTTTTCATTACTAAAAATTGATTGTGCAATTATTAGAATAATTATTACTAAAATTTTACTTTTCATAAATACCAATTTTAAAATTAAATTAATCTTTCACTTAATCATCTATCTCTTCCTGACTTTTTTTCTCGTCATCATCAGTTACTATATTCCATACCTTTATCTTATCATTTTCAGTAACACCTTCCAAGATTTCTACATTTATTCCATCAGAAATTCCGATTTCAACATTTTTACTTTTATATGAACCGTCTTCTTGTTTAATTTCAACAAATGGCTTATCCGTTATTCTGTTAAATTGCAATAAAGATTCCTTAACACATAAAATATTTTCTTTATTTCCTGTTTCCATTATTGCATTAGCACTATACCCAGCTCTTACATTAATATTTTGTGGAATATTTACATTAGCTTTTATTACAAATTGTACAGCTCCTGCCAGCTCTATTCCTTTGGGAGCCACAAAAGTTAATTTTGCATTAAATTCTTCTTCTTCTAAAGCGCCTAATACAACCTTAATTTCAGAGCCCTCCTCAATTTTAGAAACTTCTGTTTCATCTACCTGTCCCTCAAATATCATTATAGTCATATCTGCAACTGTAGCTATTGTTGTGCCAGGATTAAAATTATTACTTTCAATTACCTGATCTCCCTCTCTTACAGGAATTTCAAGAATTGTCCCAGATATTTGAGCGAAAATATTTGTATTAGCAGCACTACCTCCGGTAAGAGTCCCTTTTTTTATTATTTTATAATCATTTTGAGCCTGAGTTAATGCTTCTTTTGATTGCTCCATTGAAAGCTCACTATTTTCAAAATCTTGTTTTGAAATAACTCCCTTTTCAAATAATTTTTTACCTCTTTCAAATAGAGTTTTTGAATTATTATAAGAGAGTCTTGCAGAATTAATTCTACTGTTAGCACTAATAACTGCTTGCTCATTAGGAACCACTCGAATTCTTGCTATTAAATCTCCTCTTTTAACTATATCTCCTTCCTCAACTAATATTTTATCTATAATTCCACTTACTTGAGGTTTTAATTCAATTTCATCTTCAGGATTTAACTTCCCTGTGGCTATTATTTCTTTTACAATAGAGGTGTAAAATGGTTTCTCAGTTTCATAATCTATAATTTCACTAGCATTAGCATCTTTAAAATATTTTAACACAAATAGTAAGGAAACAACAATTACTACAATTACTACGATTTTTAATGTTTTTTTCATATTGTTTTTTTTATATTTTTTTTTATATTTTTTTTATTTATTCTTCTCTTAATGCGTCTATTGGTTTAATAATTGTTGCCCTTGTTGCTGGAATTAATCCAATTAATGATCCAAAAACAACAAGGATAATCAATGAAACAAAGACAATAAATATAGAAACAGATGCATTTACTAATACTGAATCTGCACCTTGTCCATAGGCAGAATCTACTGCCATTAGTATCCCGCCTCCTGAAATTATTCCAAAAATTCCAGCGACAACCGTTAAAATAACTGCTTCTAATACAATTTGTCTTTTTATCTCAAATGGAGTTGCTCCAATTGCTCTTCTAATTCCTATCTCCTTTGTTCTTTCCTTGACGGTAATTAATAGTATATTTCCAATAGCAAAAACTCCTGCTATTAATGTAGCTATTCCTACAAACCAAGTAAGGAATTGCATTCCCAATAAGAATCCTTTAAATCTTTTAAATAATTCTCCAAGATTAAAACTTCCAAAGGCTCTATTATCATCAGGGTGAACAAAATTCAAGTTTTTTAATGTAAGCTTGACATCCTTTTCAATTTGTAAAATATCATACCCATCTTTCCCTGTTACCATTATCCATCCAATATTATCCCCTTGATTATAAACTTTTTGAAAAGTAGTAAAAGGTATATGAATCTGTCCTCCAAAATCAAAATTACCTTGCTTAAAAACCCCTATGACCTTATAGTTAATATCATCAATTTCAATATATTCGCCTATTGCATTTACATCTTTTTCAAACAATTGTTCATAGGCGTCAGATGAAATAACAGCAACCTTTTTAGTCTGTTCAATATCATTTTGATTAATGAACCTGCCACTTGTTAAATTCTTTTTATTCACTTTATCCAATAATGGGAAATCTCCACTTATACCAAAGCCAGAAGACAAAATACCTCTAACTACTTGAGATTGTCTTTGATTACGAGGGACCAAAAATTTAATCCCTTCAGCATTATTTTTTATCTTATCAATATGAGAAAATTTTAATCTTGGTGCTCTTCCTTCTTGATACCCTTTAAAAGGCATGCTTGTTGATTGTCCCCAAATAAACACACTATTTGTGGCATAATCTCCAAATTGAACATTAAACTTATTTTCTATTCCTCTTGCTGATCCTAAAAGAGCTATTAAAAGTAAGATTCCCCACCAAACTCCAATCATAGTTATAATGGTTCTAATTTTATTTTTGGTTAAGCTTTCTGAAAGCTCTTGCCATGTGTCAAAATCAAATAAAAATCTAAACATAATTATTCGTCTCTTAGTGCAACAATTGGTTTTATTCCTGAAGCTCTCTTAGCTGGGAGATATGCTGCAATAGTCCCAGCTATAATCAGTATTATTGTAGCTCCAATAACTAAACTTGTACTCACCCCAGGATCTTTTATAAAATATTCTTTTAATGTTTCTTCCATTGAATCTAGAATTACACTGCCAGCAATTAATCCAAGAAATCCTGAAATTGAAGTAATTAAAATTGATTCAAAAGTTATTAAACGTTCTATAGAAACTGGTGGAGCTCCCAAAGCTTTTCGAATGCCTATCTCTTTTGTTCTCTCTTTAACAATAAATATCATAATATTACTAATCCCTACAATACCTGCTATTAATGTTCCAAAACCAATAATCAGTACTAAAATCGATAGTACAGCATTAAATTGTGATACATTTTCTAATTCCTGAGCCTGATTTCTTATTCTAACTGCACGTTGATCTCCAGGTGCAACAGAAAATATCTGCTTAATTCTCCTTAATAACTTATTGCTAAATGCAATGGCTTGATCACCAGACATACTTGGATTAAATGTTAAATTTATCTGATCAATATAATCATTGCCACCATAGATTTGTTGTGCTGTACTAATTGGCATGTAGATAATTCTTTCTTCATTACTATCTGACCCTTCTGCCTTATCTATATATAATCCAACCACCTTGTATTTTATCTTACTAAGATCTATATATTTCCCGATAGGGTCCTCTCCATTGAATAAATCCTCCCAGACTAATTTTCCTATAACAATACTTTTTGCTTTATTTTTTAAATCAAGTTGATTGATATATCTTCCTTTTATAATATCAGTTTTTTCAATGAACTGATGATCTGAATTTACAGCTCTTATCATATAATTACTTTTTTCATCCTTATATGAGGCAGTTAAATTTTTATATACTCTTCCAGTAATAAACTCTATATCATTTTTATATTCTTTTTTTAGAGTTTCATATAGCTCATTATCAAATTGAATTCTTCTTCCTACCTGCATCCCCTCAACAGCCTTAGTAGTTCTCCCAGAAAATATAAAAATTGAATTATTTGCATCTCCTGCAAATTCAGAATTAAAAGAATTTTGTAATCCGTTGGCAACTCCAAATAATATAGCAAATAGCATTATAGCAAATGCAACTGTAAAGCCTGAGAGTAGGGTTCTTAATTTATTTTTACTAATACTCTGAAAAATTTCTCTAAAGAATCCGAAATCAATCATAATTTAAGGCCTAACTTGATTAATATTTTTATCCTCCATAATAATTCCATCTTTTAATTTTACTATTCTCTTACACATATTGGCAATATCTGTTTCATGCGTGACAATAAGAAGAGTTCTGCCTTCATCATTAAGTTGTTGTAAAAACTGCATTATTTCAGCAGATGTGCCAGAATCTAAAGCTCCAGTAGGTTCATCTGCTAATAAAAGTTTAGGTTCTGAAGCAAGTGCTCTAGCAATGGCTACTCTTTGTTTTTGTCCTCCTGATAATTCATTAGGAAGATGTTTTGCCCAATCTTTAAGTCCAACTTTTTCTAAATAAAAAAGAGCTTTCTTCTGCCTTTCCTTTCTACCTAATCCTTGATAATATAAAGGAAGTGCAACATTTTCTAATGCATTTTTAAAATTTATTAAATTAAAAGACTGAAAAACAAAGCCTAAAAATTTATTTCTATATTGAGCAGCTTTCTTTTCATTCAAATTTCTTATTTCAACACCATCTAAGGTATATTCACCATCGTCATGTTCATCAAGAATTCCAATTATATTTAATAATGTTGATTTTCCAGATCCAGAAGACCCCATAATTGCAACCATCTCCCCCTTTACTATATTTAAATCTATACCTTTTAAAACATGCAAACTAGAGTCGCCCATTTTATAAGATTTATGAAGTTTATTGATTTTAAGCATATATTTTTTTAATTAATAATTTTTTTTAAATTTTGTTTTGTAAATATCAAAAATAATATAAATTATCTCTGTTAATTAAATGCTAAAATATTAATATTAATTAAATTGGATAGTTGCTGATTAATCTTCAGTATATATTTTTCTTACTTCTACTTTTACGTTTTTATGACCATCAGTGGTATCAACATCGATAGTGACATTATTGTTTTTATCACTTACCCACTCAAAACCTTTTGTTACATCAAGTTGATGATCACCCTCTACAGTAATTACTCCATGAGCCATATCCTTTTTTACCATCATTTTATGCATTTGAGGTTTTGGTCCGGCACTTTTTCCAATTAAAAAACCTAAAAGAAAGAAAATAACTGCAATTAATGTAATTGCAAACCAGTTTTTGTTTAATGTTTCCATAATATTTATTGTTTTAGTTTATAATTAATGTTTTTTGTTTTAGTTTATAATTGTATAGTCTGCTCCAGAAGAAATGTTAATCTCACCAACATTACTTTCTCCATAATGATAAGCTTCACTTCCAGAAGAAAGATCTAGATTAATAATTTCTGTTGATTGAACATGTGCATCACTAGCACTTGAAAGATCTAACCAAATAGTATTACAAGGAAATTCTTTAGCATCTAATGAGGCTGCCGATGACATCTCTGCCTTCATAGAATTTCCTTCACCAATTAATACTAATTCAGCTCCTGAAGACATATCAATGTCTGAATTATAAATACTTCCATTTATTTTTGCATTAGCTGCTGAAGACATTCTAATATCTAGGTTATTGATGCTTCCATAATACTCCATTTTTGAAGCACTGGATAGACTAGCTTCTAATGATAAGGCTTCACTCATTGTTATTACTGCCTTAGATGCAGTAGATAGTTTTATATAATCAATCATCGGCATTCCAATATTAAAAGTAATACTTTTCTTAAAATTAAATCTTCTGTTATTCCACCAAAATTTACTTCTTTTATCTGAAATTTTCAAAACATTATTTTCAACTATAACCTTTAATTCTTTTAATAGCTTTTCATCACCATTCATAATCACAGAAAAGCTGTCGGCTTCGACAATGTTTATCATTACTGGAACACTTGTTTTAATTCCTTTAAATTCTTCTAGAAAAATTTCCTTTTCAATAATAAATTCTGCTGAATATTTCAATAAATTCTCAGAGTCTAAAGTCTCTAAATTTTTTGTAAATGCTACAATACTACTTATTGAAAAGAAGAACCAAATGAATAGTAATACAATCAAACTAGTTGAAATTCTTTTTCTTTTAATGAAGCTATTTATTGTCATAATTGTAATTATTAAGGTTAATATAATATTTATATATATTGTGATTATTAGATACAAAGGAAGAGTTGATATCAGATAAGACACGTTAACTCCATCTATAAAAAAATTGTCAATCATAATATGAATAGGAACAAATTCTATAATACCAATATGGGATAATGTAAATACTGCCAGAAAAATTGCAAGAATTAGAAGTAATATTATAAATATAGTTGGAAATAAAACAGACAAAACAGTCTTTGCAAGTCCTAAAACAAAATTTAAAATAGGTTCTATAATTCTAAATGGAAGTAGAATTATTTTAACAAAAGAATTCTCTTCTTTAGTATTTAGTTTTTTATTAATGAACTTTTCAATATTTTCAAGAGTAATTTTGCTTCCCTGCATATTCATTTTCTCACTAACAGTTATTGCTTCTTTTGAACTTACTAAAATGATAAAATAAGCTATAATACCAAATCCTCCTATAAATAAACTTAGAATAAAAAATATTCTAATAAATGAAACATCTATATTAAAATAGTTGGCTATTCCAGCTGCAACCCCCGCAACAATTTTAGTATCAGGATCTCTATAAAACTTCTTTCCAACAAGTTCTTTTGCACTGTTTCCTGGAATTGCAATCCAACAAATAATGTATATAAGTAGTCCAAAGCCACCAAAAATTGTTGCTAACACAAATGATACTCTTAATAATAAAGGATCTATAGAAAAATGATTTGCTATTCCAGATGCAACCCCTCCCACAATTTTATCAGAAGTATTTCTATATAGTCTTTTATCATTATTAATTTTCTGATCCTCGACATCTATTTCATCTATATTATAAGCCTCTTTAAAATCTTCTAATGTTCCCATGATTTTAATCAAATCTCTAACATCAGAACTATCAATTGAGCTTTTATTTTCTCCTAGTTTAGCTAAAAAGTTTTCTGCAATTCTGTTTTCAATGTCCTTTACTATTTCATGATCAGGGTCCATTTTATGAAAATACTTTTTAATTGAATCTAGATAACCCCTTAGTAATTCATATGCATCTTCATTGATGTTAAAATTTGTATTGCCTATGTTGATGCTTATTGTTTTATTCATCTTTTAGATAATTTTTAAGATTTAAATATTTTTTTAACCGATGAATCTATTTCTTTCCATGAAATTTTTAATTCAGAAAGATGTGTAACCCCCTTTTTTGTAATTAAATAATATTTTCTCGGTGGACCAATTTTTGATTCTTTCCAATTATATTTTATGTAATCTAATTTTTTCAATCTACTCAATAAAGGGTAAAGTGTACCTTCAACTACAATTATTTTAGATTTTTTTAATTTTTCTAAAATATCTGAGGTATAAACTTCTTCTCCAGATACTATTTGTAATACACATAGCTCTAGTAAGCCTTTTCTTATTTGTATTTTAAAATTTTCTACACCCATTATCTTAATTTCCTAAACTAAATGTTGCTTTAATTAGAAATGTGTTTTCTGGTTTTTCTTTTAATCCAAGATTAATTCCATCCACTAAGCTTTCCGATGTATCAATAAAGGTATTTAATCCTTGTGACCAAACAAAATACAATTCTGATCCTCTTTTATATTCCCACCGTACAACTAAATTTGATTTAAACTGTACTGTAGAAAAATTAGGGTTATAAAATCCGTAGTCTGAAGTTCCATCAAGATTATGATCAATACTGTAATAATTATTTTCAATATTTATTTGATCTTCATTATAAAGATTAAATCTATTATTTAAATTATCTGCAGTAGGATTTGTAACGTATTTAAACTGATTATATTTAGCTCTAAAAATAAAAGGCTGACCATAATATTGAATAGTTAGTTTGGGATTCACTGTATAGTTTACCCTTATATTAGTCATTAGTGTGTGAGAATCAAAACTAGCTAAAATATATTTATTAGAACCATCATAATTTACAGTAGTAACATATTGTGTTTTATTTGGGTTGTGTGCATACTCAGGACTTATAGAAAACAGTAGTTTATCTGATGGAGTATAAGTAAGCAAAGCCTCCATCTTGAACATCGAAAAATTATTTTGTTTTGCTTGTGAATAAACAGCGACTATTTGACCTCTTAATTTTTTACTTTGATCACTCATCATAAATAAGTACATATAATTCTCTTGATTAAATTTCCATCTAGGTCCACCTCGTAAAAAGCTATTAATATAAATTCTTGGTTTATGTGAACCTCCCATATTAATTGCATAATTGTTTTTAAATCTAACTCCTCCTTCTAACTGATACTGTGTTCTGTTATGATTACCTTCAAAATCATAGGTTGAAAACTGCGAAAACCTAATATCGAAATTTCTAATATTTCCTTTTGGTTTTAAGCTCCTATACGAAACTTTTGCAAATTGAGCCTTATGATCAGCTTGTTTTAAAAAGCCTAAATCATTTAACTCCAACTCTGGGGAATGCCAATCAAATCCAAGGTCATATGTCCAATGTCCGCCTCCTTGTTTTCCAATCATAAATACTCCACCCGTTCCCTTTAAACTAGTTTTAGTTGGATCAACTTCTAGATGACTTGCATCAACTCTTTGAAATAAATGCGTGATAGATGTTTGGGTTCTATATATAGATTCTTCACTTCCTTTTACATTGCTTCCAATGAATTTCCCTTCAAAATAATAGTTTTTGTTATTCCATTGATGTTTGAAATCTATACCTGCTGTCATAGCAGATTTATGAAGAAAATTTAAATTGTCAGGTAATTCTGATCTATTTGTTGAAGTTATAATACCTCCAACAAAAGTGTTGTTATCATTAAAGTCTTTTTGTATTCTAGTTACTAAATAACTTGTAAGTGGCTCAACTTTCTCTCTTCTTACATTTTCTCCATCATTAATATTAGCGTATTCATTTGCTGTTATACTCTCAAGGACTCCAATAGACCATCCGTTTTCTGTTTTTCCAGAAAATTTAGCTGCACCTAGTATTTTGGTAAATTGAGGTGATTTATAGTATTCACCAGAATTTAAACTTGGTGATCCACTTGGAGCTTTACCAATTCTTCTAGAAAAGAACAGATTGTCATTTCTAGGACCAAAACTATAGTCAAAAATATTTTTGCTTTCTACAAAGAATGGTCTTTGTTCCCGCATGAATATTTCGAAACCATCTAGAGTAATTACAGATGGATCTGCCTCAACTTGTCCAAAATCTGGATTAAAAGTTAAATCTAAAATTAGATCATTAGTAATTCCAATCTTGGCATCTAAACCTCCATTAAAATTAGTGTCTTTTCCATCCCTATAAGGATTGTTAGCTACACTTTCATATGTGTTCATTGAAGCAGTTACGAAGGGGCGAATATCTACTTGATTTTTAGATTTAAGATCTAGTCCATGCAACTCTCCGCTTTCACTTACCCATCCAGGTGAGTCTGCTGGAACATGATCCCATAATGATGTTTCATCTAATCGATGAATTCCTCTCATTATATTAAATCCCCATATAATATTGCTTCCATCTTTAAATCTTAGTTGATTTATAGGTATTTTTATCTCTGCATTCCATCCAAGATCATCAATTGTAGTTTTTACATCCCATATAGGATTCCAAGATGAATCTTCATTCCTTCCATTATCTGAAGCAATCCAATCTGATTTATCCCCACCTGCCCCGATTCCAAACATAAATGCAGTTCGTAAATCATGATAACTATCAATGGCAATGTAAATGCCATCACTATTTAAATCATCTCTTCTAGATATCCTACTAATTATTTTTTCTGGTTCTGAATCATAAGCTCTTACAGCTATATAAAGATTATTATTATCATATAAGATTTTAAATTTTGTTTCTTGACTTGGATCAGTATTATTGTCAGGCTCAAATTCTGTAAAATCTCCTGCCCATTTAACATTGTCCCAAACAGAGTCATTTAATAGTCCATCTATAATAGGAACATTTGCATTATCTATTTTTACAGTAGTGTAAACTTTTTTTACATTAACATCATCTTTTGTTTTTCCGTAAAAAAAATTGTTTAAAAATAATAATAATATTAAAATTCTTATTTTGTTTTGCATAGTACTTTGTATTACAAGGAAGCAAAAGTAAAAAAAAAATTCTATTTACAAAATTATTTTTTAAAAAATTTTTTATAAATAATAAAACCTATAACTCCAACAACAATATAAGGTATAGCCATTAAATATATTATTCCATCATTTAGACCAGCTGATACACTTTGATCTTCCTGACTCTCCAAGACAGCTCTACACATTGCACATTGGCTAAAAAGATCAGTCAAATTAAAAAAGAAAATTAATATGAGAATTTTAAACTTTATCATGTTGAATAATAAGGTGATATCATTAAATATACTATTACCCCAGTTACAGCTACATATAGCCATAGAGGAAATGTAATTTTTGCAATTTTTTTATGCATAACTATATCATTAGTAATTGCTCTGACATAAGTTATTAAGACAAATGGAATAACACAAATAGAAAGCAATATATGTGATATTAATATAAAATAGTAAATATATTTTATTGCTCCTTCCCCGCCAAATGACGTAGGATCACTTGTCATATGATAGGCAATATACATCACAAGAAAAAGCAATGATAATCCAATACAGATTCTCATTAGTAATGCATGAAGCTTTCTTTTTTTGTTTTTAATTAGTATAACTGAAACAATCAAAAGAATAGCAGTCAAGGCATTTATTCCTGCATAAATAGGTGGTAAAAAAGTCAAAGGTTCAACGCCGGGAATTCTCACTGTAAATAAAACCGCTACAAAACCAGGAACCAATATTGATACAATTACAATCAGTTTATTATAACCTCCTGATTTATTTAATTCCATTATTAATTAATTTAAGCAAGTCTTCCTGTAGCATTGATATTTCTTCTTCCTCTCCATCTATATCATACTTGTCTTTAACATCTACTGACCCGCGGTAGTAAATCTTTGGATTACCTAGCTCATCTATTCTACATCTAATATAGCCTTGTTTGTCAATAAGAGCAAAATATCCTGAATGCTCAAAACCGTCTTTAAACCCAGTTCCTGAAGCAGCATATAAGTTAAACCCATTATTGGCTAAATCATATATTTTTTCTTTATCACCAGTTAGTAAATGCCAAGACTGATTTGTAATTCCGTACTCCCTCTCATATTCCTTTAAAATTTCAACAGTATCATACTCTGGATTAATAGAAAATGAAGCAATTCCAAAATCTTTATAATTTTTTAAATTGTTTTGAAGATGCACAAGATTATTATTCATCACAGGGCAAATGGTAGTGCATGTAGTAAAGAAAAATTCAATAATGTATGCTTTACCTTCAAAGTCCTTATTAGATATTCTCTCCCCATTTTGATTGATAAAATCAAATGCAGGGACTTTTTTCTTATTCCCATCTATCTGTAAAAATGATAAAGGCTCTGAATCAGTTATTAAATGATCTATTTTAGAGCTTCTACTATCACTTCTAACAATATCATTGTCTTGAATTCTGTCAACAATCTTTGGAATAAAAATACTTCCAAAAATTAATATTATTAATGATATCCCTATATAAGAACTATTTCTTGGTTTCAAGGTTTTCTAAATTTTTTATTCTTCTATTGTTTGAATCAAACTTTCCCTTTCTTTTCTGTCTATATTCTGTAAATAATATTCTAATATCATCGCTCATTTTATTTTTCATTTCAGACACCTTTGTAGAATTATATGAATATAATCCATGTAATTCAATATCCTTTTCTATCTCATCTTCTGATCTATCATCAATCCTACCTCTTTGGTTATTCAATTTATCTATTATGAAGACTTGATTTGTAGCTAAGGTTGAATCCAATTGCATTTGACTTCTTAATGAATTGTATAATTTATTGATTTGTTCACTTGTACCTTGGGCAAAACTCCAATACTTTAACTCATCTGATTTATGTAATTCTTTTTTTACCATTTTTAAGCTTGATTCAGCACTTAAAGTCGATATAGTAATTATTTGAAATTTTTTAAATCCTATAAACTTATCATATATAAGTTCTTTTAGATTTAAGGCTGATGTAATATTATTCATTGGTTCTTTACCTAAAAAAGCCAACACGGTAATATTATCATTAAACAATTTTTTTTCACTATCAAAAAAGGTAAAATCATCAACATCACTAATATTAGTTTTTACAATATCTAAGGGATTGTAATTATGGGTTGATGGATATAGAAATAGCAAAAATATAACCGGGAGTAAGAATAGCACGCCTAGAATAAACCATTTTCTAATAAATTCCTTTTTCACTAAAAATTAAAATGTAAAAATTAAAAATCTCGTTTTATATAATCATCGCTACCTTGATCAAAAATATATCCAGATTCCTGAATTAATATAAAGATTAAATATAAAACAAGAAAAACAAAAGTCCAGACAACAGCTCTTCTAAGAATTTTAGTCTCATCTCTCATATGCATAAAATCCCACGTAATATAATATGCTTTTACAATGGTGAGTGAAATAAAAATCCAATTTAGAATTTTCATATTTAGAAAATATAACAACAAAATCTTAGGCTTAAATATACCCAGTGCAACTTCAACTACAGTTACAATTGAAAGCAATATCAATACTCCCCAAATTTTTTGAGTAATATTTTTAAACTTAATTAATCCCCTGAAAAGTTCTAAATTATGTACTTGATGTGACATTTATTATAATTTATTAAACAAGATAAAAGAATGTAAATACAAATACCCAAACCAAATCAACAAAGTGCCAATAAAGACCTACCTTCTCGACCATTTCATAGTGACCTCTTTTTTCATATGTACCCAAAATAACATTAAAAAATATTATAATATTTATCAGTACACCAGAAAATACATGAAATCCATGGAACCCTGTTATAAAAAAGAAAAAGTCTGCAAATAAAGGCATTCCATATTCATTCTCAGTTAAATTAGCTCCAGTAACAATTGATTTTCCATTTGCCCTTAAAGTATTCAAAGATTCTTCTCTAGACAAAATAGTTTTTTCTCCAGTTTCATCTAAAATTTGTGTTCTTATCAAAATGTTTGGAGAAGCCTCCATTCCTTCAATTACTTCTTCTATAGAATAAATTGGCAGTGTTCCTTCATCATAATACCAAAGACCATTGGTCTCTTCGTGCTGAATTCTATCACTATGATGTTTATGAGCGAAATCATCAAGTGCTACTCTATGATGAGAATGTGAATCAACAAATTGCAGGATATTACCACCCTTGGTTTTTACAGCTCCATAATCGCCATTAATAAAAGTTCCCCATTCCCAAGCTTGAGATCCTACAAATACCGCACCTCCTAAAATTGTAAGGAGCATGTAAAAGGCTACCTTAGATTGTTTCATTTGATGTCCGGCATCAACTGCCAAAACCATTGTTACCGATGACATAATTAAAACAAATGTCATAAATGCTACATAAATCATTGGTAATTCCTGACCGTGAAGAAAAGGGACGTGCGTAAAAACTTCATCTGCTTTAGGCCAAGAATCTAAGAACCTGAATCTAGCAAAACCATATGCTGCTAAAAATCCAGAAAAACTTAAACCATCTGAAAGTAGGAAAAACCACATCATCGTCTTCCCATAGGAAGTACGTAATGGCTTATTTCCTCCACCCCATGTTGTCTCCTTTGATGAAACACTAACTACAGAACTCATAATATTCTATTGTTTTTAAGCGTTACAAACATAAATATTTTATCTGAAGAAAACTAGAAATAAGAATAAGTAAATCCATAAAATATCCACAAAATGCCAAAATATCAAAGCTAACTCGAATCCTAAAATATTATTTATTGAATATTTCCTTTTTATATTTCTATATATTACAAATAAAAGCACTAATAATCCTGCCCCTACATGAACAAGGTGAACAAATGCTATTAAAAAAATAAATGATGTAGTTATAGTGCTTGTTGGTCCAGTAAAATGATAACCATTTTCAATAATTTCATTAAACCCAATAAATTGACTAATAATAAATATTACTCCTAAGACAAATGTGATTGTTAAATATATAGTAGTTGATCTAAAATTATTTCTTAATAATTCTCGTCTTGCCAAAATTAAACTTAAACTACTAGTAATAATTATAAATAAACTAAAACTAAAAGCAGTCGGTAAATCGAAATTTAATATCCAGTCCTCTCTAGATTTACTAACAATAAAAGCACTAGTAAAACCTGCAAAAGTCATAAACAAAGAAGCTATTCCAAACCATAGCATCATTTTGATAGCACGTTTGTTTTTTTTATTTATATTTCCCTCTGTATTACCCATCTATCTTAAAAATTTATCTAGCAGTAAAACAATCTGCATCAAAGTTAAATAAGAAATGCTGGCTAACATTACTTTTTTTGCGTTTAAATCTGTGCTTTTTATGAATAATTTTACAGCATAGTAGATTAAAACTAAACCTATCATTAGGACCAAAATTAAACCATAAATACTTAAAAATAAATCTCCTGTTAGATTAAATGCAGGAACAATTGACATAAGAACAGCCCATATAGAATAAAATAATATTTGTGATGTTGTAGATCTATCTTTTTTTCCTGTAGGCAACATCTTAAATCCAGCTTTTTCATAATCCTTGTTTTGCATCCAGCCAATTGACCAGAAATGTGGAAACTGCCAAAAAAATTGCATTAAAAATAACATAATAGCTTCAACGCCAATTTCTCCGGTAGCAGCTACCCATCCCAACATAAAAGGCAAAGCCCCTGGAATAGCACCAACAAAAACAGACAGAGGTGTAATTAATTTTAGTGGTGTATAAACAGCTACATATAAAAAGATAGAGATAGCTGCAAGCAATGCTACCTTAGGATTAATTATATATAATAATACAATACCAATTATAGTTAAGAATATCGCTAAAATTAATGCCATATTTACAGATATTCTATTTGTAGGAAGAGGTCTGTTTTTTGTTCTACTCATCAATGCATCTAAATCCCTTTCAATAATTTGATTGTAAATGTTTGAGGCAGAAACAACAAAAATACCTCCTAAAATTAGTAGTATTAAAACCTTAATATCAAACTCCTTGAATCCCAACATATAGCTAATAAATGATGAGAAAACTACGCTTAGGGTAAGTCTAAATTTTGTTAAATCCAATAATGATTTTATACTCATATTTTTTTATTACAAAAGATAAAAATTTTGAAATTCAAATATAAGTCTAATATCTAATTAGACAAATTAAAAAAGGGGTAAAGTAAATGAATTTTTCTAATCCTGAACTTGGAAAATAATTGGCAATGAATAAGGAACAGTTACCGTAACTCCTCTTTGTCTGCCTGGCTTCATTTTTGGCAATAGATTGATCACTCTTACAGCTTCTTTTTCTAACCTTGGATGTGGAGCTCTAGCCCTCACTCCTACAACATTTCCTGTTTTGTCAATTTTGAAAATAACACTAATCCTTTGTCTTCCACTTAATCCAAGATCTCCTGCCAATTCAGTATTGAATTTCTTTTGAACGAATTTGGCAATTTTCTCAGACATACATTGTCTTTTCCATTCATTATTTCCTTTATCACATCCAGGAAAAACTGGAACATTTTCAATTACTGCAAAAGGCACCTCAACATCTTCATACTCATCAACTTCAATGTCATCGATATCTATTTCCTCTTCTTGATCAGTTTCAGTTGACTCAATAACAGTTTCCTCAACTTCTTCTTCGTCTTCGACTATCTCAATAACTTCAGGAGCAGGTGGAGGTGGCGGGGGTGGCGGAGGTGGAACTACTTGTTCAGTAACTGGGACCTCCTCCTCGTCTAATGCATCCATGCTAACCTTGTCCAAATCTAAATCAGATTTGTCATAAACCTTGTAGTTTATAGCTCCATAGGATAGGAACACCGTCAAAGCTAGCCCTATAGCAAAATATAACGAGCTATTTCTTCCTACATCAGCACTTGGATTTTTTTTGATCTGCATTATTACTTAGTTGAAGAGTAAAATAACCAATTATTTAAATAAAAAACAAGAGATTATGATTTTTTAATACTGTTTTTTAACAACAAAAAACCACAGCCAATTATTGCCCCTAGAACATTGAACCAAATATCAAGTAATTCAGCACTTCTGTAATGTACTGTCTTTTCTTGTAAAAATTCTATAAAAATCCCAAACAATATTGAGAATATAAAAAGATATATTAAGGTTTTATTTTTAAATATATTCTTAAATGGGCCATACCAAATAAGACAGAAAAAAAAATAAATTGTTGTATGGACTAATTTATCTAAATATGAAACATCTATCTGTGATTCAATCTTGATTAAAGAGATAAACAATATAAAAATTGAATAAAAAAATGCAAGTACTAAATTCGTTTTAATCTGCACCAATAAGTTCTTTATATTGCTGAGCTGAGAGTAAATTATTTACTTCGTTTATATCATCAACCTCTACCTTAACCGTCCATCCTTTTCCATAGGGATCATTGTTTATATCCTCCGGATTATTGTCTAAAGACTCATTAAATTCAATTATTTTTCCCGCAATTGGAAGAAATAAATCTGATACTGTCTTAACAGCTTCAACTGCACCAAAAATATCATCAGCATTTAAAGATTCGCCAACAGTTTCTACTTCTACATAAACTATATCTCCTAATTCTCTCTGCGCAAAATCTGTAATACCTACTGTTGCAATTTTCCCATCTATCGAAATCCATTCATGATCTTTTGTGTATTTTAAATTTAAAGGTGTTTCCATTTTTATTTCATTTAATTCCCAAAATTATATCTCATTGTAAATCCTGATCTAATAGTTGTTTGCGGAAATGCTGTTGAAATGGCATAATCTGAGAAAGAATAATCAAAATAAAAAATCCCAGTTAAATTTTTACTAAAAGCATAATCTGCAGAATATTTTAAGTTCAATATTGTTTGACCAGAGGTTACTTGATTATTATCCAAATCCAAATATCTAATAATAGTTTTATTATTCCTAATAGAAAAGTCTGCTTTCATCACTAAATCACTTTTTATTAATTGTCTTGATCCAGCTAATCTTGACCTAATTTGAAGATCTTTAATTCTATAACCCAATCCAATAATATATTCATCTCCTTGAATCTCTGTCAATAAATTATTGTCAAAACTTAAAGACAATAGTCTGTCCTTTCTTATCTCTGCCAAAACTTTAAAAGAATTTTTCATTTCCATATCTAATTTAAATAATGGACTAAACTGCTCCATTAAATTAATATTGCTATAAAGAATTTCGTTTTTATAATTATTTGATTGATCCAATACTTCGGGATCTTGAGAGAGGAAATCTAACTCTGGATTTCCTGGTTGATAATCTAAATTAGATCTAAACTGATTTATAGTATAAGTTGAATTATATCCATGTGTTATAGAGAATCTTTTAAAGTTCTTTTTAAACCATTTTAGTCTCATAAACCCAGTATATTTTAATGTCCAATTTGGTATAGGAATATCACGAAAAGCCCCTAAACTAACTTTATTTGGATCAGCTCCAGAATATGCTGACAGGAAAGCTGGTAATAAAACTGCCTGATTAGTTCTACCATATCCAAGCGGAAAACTATTTAAATCACCATCCTCAAAATTGTTTGGATTATTAAAATCAATTCCTGCATTAAGAGCTAAACGTCTTGCAATAATTAATCGATGATTCCTAAAAGCATCAAATACTTCAGAATTATTTTCATCACTATTTGAAAATGCTGTTTTTATAAGCATAGTAGAGATATTAAAGTTTCCTAAAGTATTTCTAATAAGTAAATTATAGTCATCACTTAGTCCATCATCATTATTGTCAATCGTATTAAAATTCTCAGTAATATTTCTTGAATAAGTTCTTCCCCCAGTTAAGTCAATTCTTAAATCTCTAATTGGTACTATATTAGCAGAAAAATTTAAGTTTTTATTTGTTACTTCTGAGTATTGCTGATTGAATTCTGGGAATACTGTTAGCCATCCATTTCTAGCTGCTAAATATCTTATATCTCGTTGGCTTCCAAAAACATAACCAAATGTTGGTTTAAAAGAGCCTATAAAATCAGGTGTCTGTAAATATCCTGGAAGAAAAGTTCCATTATTTTCAGCATAATTAAATTGAATTCTCTTAACAGCAGTTAACAATTCAATTAATGAGTTAACAAAAGGAGAGGTCTTTTTCTTTTTCTTGGTTTTATTATTTGTTGGATTTGTATCCCCAAACCCAGGTCCCGATTTAGTGCCTGCAGAATTATTTTTAGCAAGACCTATATATTTATAGAATTTTGACATATCTAATACACCATTAAAATTATGGGTATTTGCATTTGAAATGGTATTCCCTAAATCATAAACCTGACCATTAAGTGATAAGTTCCCAAAAAGGTCAGAGCCTTTTTGCCATTGAAAATCTCCAGTATATGAATACATAGCTCTAATAAAACTAAATGTTGGTATTTTATCAATTGGCAATTGATAATTAACAGCAAGTTGTTGGGTTTGTCGATTAGGATCTCCTATATCAAAAAAACTGTTCCATACATCTAAACTAGGGTCCTGGCTACCATTAATTATATCATCAATGAAATAATTCCTAACAATATTATTATTAGCAGCAGAGTAATTAATATTTAATCCATCTGAAATTGGATAGGTAAAGCTATACTGAAAATCAAAAGTATAATTTCTTCTAAAGAGTTCTTGCATAGCAATATTACCTTCTGCTAAATCAATATCTCTAAATTTCTGTTTATTAAATTGTCTAATAAAATCTGTATTAATAGATAAATTTGAAGGAAGAAGATTTAAATTAAAATCTTTTAAAATCTTAAAATATTTTCCTGTAAATAAAGAGTCATTGTTTTTGAATGGCTCTAATTTTAGGGAATTAAAATTAAAATTATAACTAGCTCCTGCTCGAATATTTTGATCTAACATGCTTTCAATTTCATAGTCCCTATGCTCAACCTGATTATAAGAGTAATTGAAAGTGAAATTTTCTATGTTATAAAATCTTGGGGTACTATCCCCTGTTCTTTGTTTACTTACCCCTATTAAATTAATACTCTTTCTTTTAGTATAATCCTCAGATTGTTGTAAAATATTATTTTTTTCCTCTTGGGTTTCTGCAGTATCTAATCTAGAATTTAGTTTAATATCTCTATACTGCTGGTCATATTCAGGAGTTATTAACTCTTCTCCTTGACCATAATTAAATGGAATATTTAATCCCCATTTTTTAGGGAACAATTGACCAACGTTTATATTAGAGACTAAATCATATTGCTTCTTATCAATTTTATCTCTTTCACTAGGCCCTTGTTCAATAGATCCAAACCCATTTGTACTTTGTCGTGCAGTTGCGCTAATAGTCATGAAATCAGCAATATTAGAGTCTAAAGATAATATAGCCGCCCAACCACCTTTATTGTCCATATCAGATAATCTTAATTCATTAAACCATACCTCAGCACAGACATTCATGTTGTCCTGTCTAGGGTTCTTAACTCCTACCATTAAAGCCCTAATATCTCCAAAATTTGGATTCCCTTTTATAGCTACTCTATGCTGTCCTAAATTATGTTCTGAAAATTCGCCTACTGGCTCCTCGTCAACTATGTCATTTATCACATTATAAAAAGTAGCATTTTGACTTCCTAGAGTTCCATTGAATATTGCAAGAGATTTAATAGCCTCCAAAGCACTTATTGGTAAGTTAATTTCATTTACTACTGGCCAAACAGATTGAGGATTAAGAGTAACAGAAGATGATTTTTTAAGGGGAACTTCTATTTGATAATAATTCTCGGACAAATCATTTCCTATTCTAACAAATCCCACTACATCTCCATCTGTTAAGCCAGGGGATAAACCATCTTCTGCATGAATAAACATTCTCATTCTTTTAAATTGCCTCATATCAACATTTAAGTTTTTATAAACTCCTCTTGAATCTTCCGGCTCTAGGTCACATACATTTAACACCAATGATTGTTCATTTTGTCTGACAATAGTATTATTATTATTAAATTGTTCACGTTCAACCCCTGGAGGAGAGACATAACTTTCTTCGTTTTCTTGTATTCCAATAGTGCCAGTTGAAAAATCTGTGTTATCATTGTTGTTGTCTATCTCTTGATCTAATGTTAACAAATATTTTCTCCAATCACTTCTTACTAAATCAAGTGATCCAAATCTAAAAATTGTATTTCTTGAAAAATCATTTAGATACATTCTAATAAATCTAATCGATCTAAAATCAGAAATTCCGCCTATTTCATTTGTAGGTTCATTTACAGGAATTCTAAATTGATACCACTTAACTAATTCAGAATTTCCATTAGGTAGCGTAACATTTTTCTCTTTTCTATCCTTAATAAATTGGTTATTAATGTCAGCTAAGCTATTTGGAGTAATTTCTAATTCATATTCAAAATAGCTGTCAATGGTATTCATTGTATTATCCCTATTGATGTCTTCTACATCTGGTTGAGATGATGATCCTCTATCAGTATCAGAAATGGTTTCTGGAGAATTACCATCTAGACCATTATACATTTTATATCTATCAAAAATATTTCCTGACTGATTTAAGAAATATTTATAATTATCCATTGCTGGATCCTCAAGATCAGCAAAACTTGGAAAGAAAATTGCTTCTTCTTGATCATCATAACCATCCAATCCAACATCTTGATTTATTCGCTCTTGCCCTAAAGAAGAGAAAGAATAAATTAGAGATTGATTCTGTGGAACAACTGTCCCCCATACTGTCTGTGGTAAAAGGCTAATATCTCCGTCCTCAGGAAGACCATTCTCATATTGTTTCCTTCCATCCTTTATTACATCTTCTGAAATATTTCCAAGATTGAAAGTTAATTTTCCTCCATTATTCTCAGAATCATTTAAAAATGGATCCATAAGCCAAAATTCAATATATTCTACATTTGATTGCTCAAAATCTGTAGTATTAATTAATCTAGTAATCCCTGCCCAACTATTTTCTGGACTATCCAAATCTCCATTTGTGGCTTCACTGTCCATATTATATGGACCTCTTCTGTTAGGATAAAAATTTAAGTCAAGAGAATTAATTACTGTTGTCTGTCCTTGTACTAAATCCACTTGAGGAAAAATTTCATCTATAAAAATCCTTCTAGTATATAAGTTTGATATATCTTCGTCAGTTATTTCATTTGGTCTTTGACTACTATAAAAAGTAGGATCTATTGTATACCAGTTCAATAATGCTCTATCAAAACCATTTTGTATTCCATTATTATCCTCATCGCCTTGATTATAGACCATTCCTAATTCTCTAGGCCTACTTGATAAATACCATGATTGAGGAGATACTAAATCAATTACATTCTGAGAGCCCTCAAAATCATCAATATAGGATGTAGCTTCTCCATTAAAATTATTTCCTTTAGGTGCTCCAGGAATTAAATATGCTAGTTCACCACGAACAGATAAATTTGATGCAGCTTCAGTTTCTATATTTGGTAACTTATTAACTAGTCTTGTCAAGATTGGCATTTCTGAAGAAAAGTTTGCATCAAAACCAAATATTGTATTATTAATTGGCTCTGTTCCATAATTTGCTTTCTGAGTTAAAGGTCTTTCGTTTAAATTTAATAATGTAGTTGATGCAATAAATTTTTCACTAAACTGATGCTCAATATTGAATCCTGAAAATCTCTTAGTTTGTTGACCAAAGACTGCATTATTTTCAACACTAACATTAATAGGTGTATTAGATGACTGAAGAGAAGGATCTAATATTTGAACTGTTCCTAGCTGATAATTTACAGTATAATCAACTCCTTCAACTAACACTCTTCCTCCAGCAGTAACAGTTACTGATCCTCTTGGAACATTGTAGGCTCCAATTGGTATTCCTCCACCGGAAGATGATTTATATCTTCCGGTAATTTGAAACTTATTCTTTTCTGAATCTTGAAGAGCAATAGTTTTAGTAGATTTATATAGCGACCTATAAACATATTTTTGTTGATTCAAATTATAATCATTTTGATTATTCTGATCCCCTTCATAATTTTCTACAGAATTCAATCTTAATCTTTCAAATAAATATTTACCAAATGGCTCTGCCTTAGTAAAAACTATATTACCATTTTCTTGTATTACTGTAATTCCAGGAACAAAATCAAAAAACCCATCACCGGAGAGTTGTGGATCATTATTGAAATTTAATCTGTCGAAATTAAATAAATTCAATAAAGGCATTTCATTTAATTGTTGTTCGCCCGGCTGAGGATCTGGAAATGGAGTTGATTCAACTGGGCGAATATAATTTAATGCAGAAGATTCATTGTAAAAAATATTTAATTTAAAATCTTCTCTTTCTAATTGAAAAGCTCCTGTGCTATATATATTTTTCATCATTAAATCCCACATTGGTTCTTCAATACTACTTACAGTGCTTTTTAACATTTTTAATACCAAATTATTTGAATTTACAATAGTATTTGATCCAGATACTGAAACCTCTGTTGCTTGAACACCACCATTAGCAAATTCACCAACTTGAAATACTTGACCCCCAACGGTATACTGAAAAGCAACAGCTAATATCTCATCATTTTCTAACTTTTGATTTAATGAAATATATCCTAACTGATTATTAATTTTATAATCCATACCCTCTCTTAGTTTTCTTGCATTTTCTAGCTTTCCATACCCAAATCCTTCTGTAACATTTGGAACTAAAATTCCTGTCTGTAATGTTGATATATCTCTAATAGCATCCGTTAGCTGAGATAAAGCACTTCCTATAGATGTTGGATCAAAACCATTATTACTATTATCCGGATATGCAGAGGGACCTACATAGACATTAACAGCAGAAGAGACAGAAGATGATTCTCCTAAATCCTGAAAAGCAACTATATTTCTTACATCATTTATTTGATTATTCCTGTTGGTAACCCAAACTTCACTTCTAGTAATTTGGACATTAGAATTTATGAAAGGATAATTTAATAATGCTTCATCGTATTTGTCTTTAAAATAGTGACCTAAGAAAAAATGTCTATTCTCATCGTAATCTAAAGCTCTAAATTCAAATTCCTGAATAGTTCCGCCTCCCTGAGAAACTACCGATCTTGATTCAGATTTTTGTTCTGAAAAAACAGCTGTAACTCTTGTTCTCCCAAACTTTAATTCAGTTTTAAATCCAAATAAGCTCTGCGCTCCTGAAATTAACGAGCTATTAAGAGGCATACTGACATTACCTACCTCAATTTTCTGTATTATATCATCCTCCGTAGGCTCATATTCTAATTTTAATAAATTTTGAAAATCAAATGTAGATTGAGTGTCAAAATTTGCATTTACTTGAACTCTCGTCCCTACCTTTCCAAGCAAGCTTAATCCAATTCGTTGATCAAAATCAAAAGTAAGATTACTTCTATTTCTTGGGGAAAAAGCAGGATTATCTTGTTTAGTAAATAACATCCCCAGATCAACTTCTATAGATCCTTGTGGGACAACCTCAATTGTATTGCCCCCAAATATGTTTTCAAAAATTTTAGAGTTTACATATATCTCAGGAATAAGATTTTTTTGCATCTCATCTGTACCGTCCTTCTTGCCTTCTGCAGCATCAATTTTTGATTTATAGTATTCTTTTAAGTCTTCAACTAAAATTAATTTTTTATATTCTTCAGGGGTTAAAATAATTGGATAGTTAATATTATAATTCCCAATACTCAGGTTATAATAATACATGTCGCTAATCGGGTCATATTGATAATTTTCAATATAGCTGCTTGGAGTTGGTAAGTTAATTTCACCAAATGAAATTCCCTGATTAGCTGTAGAGTCCTGAATTGTTGAAGTAGGTGTTTCTTGAGCAATCAAAAAACTATTATAAAAAACAAACAATAATAACAGCCCTGAAAATCTTATTTTCATTAAATTAAAAGTAATTATGTTCAAACTTTGTTACAACTTATTTAAAGTCTCTTTAATAATACTTTCGACTGAAATATCTGGGGTTTCTAATACAATTTTGTTAACCAGTTTTACAGAGGACTTTTTATTAATTCCTAAGACTTCTAATGCAGATAACGCTTCTTCTTTATTAGTATTGTTTGAAGAAGCAAATCCTTCATCTAAATCATAAACTTTTAGAATCTTATCTCGCAGGTCTATTATAACTCTTTGAGCAGTTTTTGATCCAATGCCTTTAACAGATTGTATTAATAAAACGTTTTCTCTTGATATTGCCTCAATTATTTGATCAGGAGAAATTGATGATAGCATAGTCCTTGCTATACTTGAACCAATACCATTAACAGATATTAAAAGTCTGAAAATTTCTCGTTCCTTTATTGTATGGAATCCATAAAGGGTATGAGAATCCTCCTTAATTTGAAGATGAGTATATAATTTTAAATTTTCATTATCTGGAATTTGCGAGAATGTATTTAAAGAAATGTTTATTAAGTAGCCTATTCCATTACATTCAATTACGACACTAGTTGGAGCTTTCTCAACTAATCTTCCTTTAACATGAGTTATCATAATAAGAATTTAAAGAATCTAATTTACTAAAATTATCACCATAATACTTAAATAAGAAATTAAAGTGCTAAGCGGATTTAATAAAATTTAGATTTCTCGTTAATCCCTTATATCCTGTTCTTTTAACAGCTGAATTTTTGAAAATTTTATTGAATGTTTCTTTAGTAATTTCATTCCATTCGTCTCTACTCATTTTCATAAGTTCAGAAGTAGACTGGAATAAAGGTTCCTTATGAGGTTTTGAGAATTTATTCCATGGGCAAACATCCTGACATATATCACATCCAAAAACCCAATCTTCAAATTTTTCTTTAAATTCATTGGGTATGTTTTCTTTTAATTCAATTGTAAAATATGAAATGCATTTGCTTCCATCCACTACATATGGTTCAACTATTGCCTGTGTTGGACATGAATCTATACACGCTGTACATTCCCCGCAATGGTCAGACTCAATTCCATCATAATCGAGCTCTAAATCAACTATAAGTTCCGCTAAAAAATAAAATGACCCAACCTGCTTAGTAATTAAATTTGAATTTTTTCCAACCCAACCTATGCCGCTTTTGGAGGCCCATGCTTTTTCTAGGATTGGTGCTGAATCAACAAAAGCTCTTCCATTAACATCACCAATTTTATCTTTTATAAATGATAGAAAAAAAATTAGCTTTTCTTTTATTACATAATGATAATCCATGCCATATGCATATTTGGAAACTTTTGGTGCTTCTTTATTTTGTAAATCTTTCGGATAATAATTATATGCAAGTGAAATTACGCTTTTAGCATCGCCAACTAGTTTTGAAGGGTCAAGACGCTTTTCAAAATAATTCTCCATATATTTCATTTCTCCATGCATGTTCATTTTCAGCCATTTTTCTAATCTTGGAGCTTCGTCTTCTAAAAATTCTGCCCTATTTACTCCACAAGAAATAAATCCTAATCTCTTGGCTTCATTTTTAATTAATTCTGTGTAGTGTTTTTTATTTTTCAATTATTGAAAAAATATTTAGGAATTAGAATAACCCCTTCTGACCAGATTTAGGTATTCGTCCTAAATGTTTATATGCAAGCTCTGTAACTTGACGGCCTCTTGGTGTTCTCATTATAAAACCCTGTTGAATCAGAAAAGGCTCATAGACTTCTTCAATTGTTTCGGAATTTTCACTAACTGCAGTAGAGAGGGTAGTTATTCCTACAGGACCTCCTGCAAATTTGTCTATAATAGTAGTCAATATTTTATTATCCATTTCATCAAGTCCATTAATATCAACATTTAAAGCTTTTAAGCTACTCTTAGTTATAGATATATCTACGGACCCATCACCCTTAATTTGGGCAAAGTCTCTAATTCTTCGTAATAATGAATTAGCAATTCTTGGTGTACCTCTACTTCTACCAGAAATTTCAATAGCTGCTTCCATAGAAATTTTTACATCTAGAATTTTTGCACTTCTTTCAATAATAGTAGATAAAATCTCCGAAGAATAATATTCCAGTCTATTCCTGATTCCAAATCTAGCCCGCATTGGAGCAGTTAATAATCCTGATCTTGTAGTAGCTCCAACTAATGTAAAAGGATTTAAATTAATTTCTACTGATCTCGCATTTGGACCTGATTCTATCATAATATCAATTTTATAATCCTCCATTGCAGAATACAAATATTCTTCAACAACTGGGCTTAGCCTATGAATTTCATCAATAAATAAAACATCTCTCTCTTCAAGATTAGTTAACAGTCCTGCTAAATCAGCTGGCTTATCTAAAATAGGTCCGGAAGTTACTTTTACTGCTACTTCAAGTTCTCTTGCTAGTATATGAGCAAGGGTTGTTTTTCCAAGTCCTGGGGGTCCATGAAATAATGTGTGGTCTAATGCATCACCTCTTTGATTGGAAGCTTGAACAAAAATTTTCAAATTCTCAATAATTTGATCCTGTCCACTAAATTCATCAAAAGAATTAGGTCTTAAATTATTCTCAAATTCCTTCTCCTCTGGAGACATATTAATTTGGGAAGGATCTAAATTCTCATTCATATAAAACAAAGATAAAGAAAAAGCCTTTCTAAAAAGAAAGGCTTTAAAATTAATAACTTAATATAGAGCTAATACTCTTCTTCACCTTTTTTAAGTGGAATATGCTGAGGCACAAAATCTTCCTTATATCCAGGCTTACTATAGTCATAGGGCCATCTATACACTTCAGGAATTTTTCCTTGCCAGTTTCCATGAATATGCTTCATTGATGCAGTCCATTCTAAAGTTGTAGAATTCCAAGGATTTTGTGAAGCCTTTTTTCCATAGAAAATACTATGAATAAAATTATATAAGAAAACAATTTGTATTAATGATCCAATTATTGCAAATACAGTAATTATAGTATTTGTATCTGCTAAATCATCAAATAATGGAAAATTCGAATTAGTATAATATCTTCTTGGTAATCCTGCCATTCCAATAAAGTGCATTGGGAAAAAGACGCCATAGGCACAAACAGCTGTTACCCAAAAATGAATATAGCCGAGATTTTTATTCATCATTCTGCCAAATAGTTTAGGGAACCAATGGTAAATTCCTGCCAGCATACCATATAGTGCTGAAATACCCATTACCAAATGAAAATGTGCTACGACAAAATACGTATCATGAACATTAATGTCTAATGCACTATCACCTAGAATTAGTCCTGTTAAACCTCCTGTAATAAAGGTAGAAACGAAAGCTATTGCAAATAACATTGGAGGATTAAATTGAATATTTGCCTTCCATAATGTAGTAATATAGTTGAAAGCTTTTACAGCTGAGGGTATGGCAATTAATAATGTAGTAAAGGTAAATACTGAGCCTAAAAATGGATTCATCCCTGTTACAAACATATGATGTCCCCATACAATAGTAGATAAAAACGCTATAGCAATTATTGACATTATCATAGCTTTATACCCAAATATTGGTTTTCTTGAATGTGTTGCAATGACTTCAGAAGCAATGCCTAATGCAGGTAATAACACAATGTATACCTCAGGGTGTCCAAGGAACCAAAATAAATGTTCAAACAGAATTGGTGAGCCTCCTTGATAATGTAAAACTTCGCCTTGAATAAAAATATCAGACAAATAAAATGAAGTTCCAAAACTACGATCCATTATCAGCAATAATGCAGCTGATAATAAAACTGGAAAAGAAATTACACCAATTATTGCAGTAATAAAAAATGCCCATATTGTTAAAGGCATTCTAGTTAAAGACATTCCCTTAGTTCTTAGATTAATAATTGTAACTATATAATTTAATGATCCCAAAAGAGATGAAGCAATAAACAGGGCCATTGATACTAGCCACAATGTCATCCCCAATCCTGATCCTGGCTGAGCCACCTCTAATGCACTAAGCGGTGGATAAATTGTCCATCCTGCTGCTGCTGGACCAGCTTCAACGAAAATTGAACCTACCATAAGAACAGTAGATAAAAAGAACAACCAATAGGCAATCATATTTAAAAATCCTGTAGCCATGTCCCTAGCCCCTAATTGAAGGGGGATCAAAAGATTGCTAAAGGTTCCACTTAGTCCAGCTGTTAATACAAAGAATACCATTATTGTTCCATGCATAGTAACTAGTGCCAAATAAATATCTGCATCCATTACTCCTTCAGGAGCCCATTTTCCTAGAAGAAATTCAAAAATTATACTTGGTTCCTCAGGCCAAGCTATTTGCATTCTAATTAATGAAGACATCAAAATTCCTATTATACCCATAAATATAACTCCAGTAAAAAGATATTGTTTTGCAATCATCTTATGATCCTGGCTAAAAATCCACTTTGTTATGAAAGTTTCTTTGGGGTGATGTTCGTGATGATCTTTATCAAATTCTATATATTCTGACATATCTTCAATTTTAATTTTGAGCTATTAATGAATTTTTAAAAATGGTTTGTTTACTTATCCACTCATCAAAATCTTCCTGAGATTCAACAATAATCTTCATCTGCATATTGTAATGAGATTTTCCGCAAATCTTATTACAAAGAAGGACATAATCAAAATCATATGGATCAAGAGGTTCTTCTCCCTTTTCAATTAATTTTTTATTTTTTTCATCTCTAATCTGATTAATTGTAAGAACTTTATCTATCATATTTGGAGTATTTCTCATCTCTTCAGTTGTCATATTAGGCGTTAATAAGAACTGGGTTACCATACCAGGCACACAATTCATTTGTGCTCTAAAATGAGGCATATATGCCGAGTGAAGTACATCCTGTGAACGCATTTTAAATAATACTGGCTTATTAACTGGTAAGTGTAATTCAGTAGTTATTATGTCGTCACTAGCATTTGGATCAGACTCATCAATTCCAAGAATATTAGCTCTATCCATATCAATTAATCTAACATTGGCTTTACCTAAAGAATTATCATTTCCAGCATATCTTGCTTTCCAATTAAATTGTTGAGCATATAATTCAACTACCATCGGATCATCATCATCTGATATATTCATTACATCAGCCCATGTTAAAAGTCCATAGGTAATAAACCCTGTAAGAACCACTGCAGGGGTTAATGTCCAAATTAGTTCAAGTTTATGATTATCAGTATAGAATAGCGTTTTATTCCCTTTTTTCCCTCTATATGTATATGCGAAATAATGCAGTAAAAACTGAGTTATTGTCTGCACAAAAAATATAAGGGCAAAAGTACTAATCATTAAAGTATCTATCTTTACACCATGCTCAGATGCTGCATCAGTAATAAGAGGAAAATGACCATATTTTATAAAACATATAATGGTAATCGCATATATAAACGCAAGAAAACCTAACATCAATTTTGCATTAATTCTATTATCCTTGTCATTGGCAATTTGGGAATCATCTATTTTTTCTCCTTTTAAGACGCGTGTCAAATCAAAAATTTTGATCATCTGCCATATTGCAATTGAAATAAAAACTAATATTAATGTTATAAAAAGTGTTATCATTCGTTCAATAATATTTTAATAATGAAAATTTTCACTCTCCTTTATGAAAGGATTCCCTTTTTCTAAAAGCGGAGCCTTAGAAAGTGAATAAAAAACTAGTATTATAAACAGTCCTGAAAATAATGCCAGAGCACTAATTTCTGGCAGCCCAAAACCCCATCTATCTCCAACAGTTGCAGGCATAATCATATTATATACATCCATATAGTGTCCTACAAGTATTATCATTCCAGCCATCACTATAAACCAAGGAATTCTTTTATAATCACTATTCATTAACACTAAAAATGGAAAAATAAAATTTAGTGCAAACATAGTAAAAAATGGAATAGTATAGTCCTCTATTCTAGTGACAAAATAAGTTACTTCTTCAGGAATATTTGCATACCATATTAACATAAATTGAGAAAACCATAGATAAGCCCAAAATACGCTAAACCCAAACATGTATTTTGCCAAATCATGAAGGTGGCTGTCATTAACAAATTTCATATAACCTTTAGATTTTAAGTAGATTGTCATCAATGCTATTGTTGTTATTCCACTAACAACCATACTAGCAAAGACATACCATCCAAATAATGTGCTAAACCAATGAGGGTCAACACTCATTACCCAGTCCCAAGACATCATTGATTCTGTGTAAATATAAAAGACTAGGAATCCAGCTGAAATTTGAAAATTTCTTTTAAAATTTTTATTGTCATTTGCAAGGTCTTGAGCTAAAGAAAATTTTCTAGAAAAATATCTATACAAACTCCATCCCCCAATAAATATTAATCCTCTTATTAGAAAAGCAGATTTATTTAACCATCCTGCTTTTCCTTGTATCAATTTATCATGAGCGACAACATCAGGATCCATCCAAATAAATAAATGTTTGTCTGCAAAAAATGCTATAGCAAGTACAATTAAAGCCCCAGGTAACAAATAATATGTTATGGCCTGCATGACCCTAAATAATACTGGTGACCATCCTGATTGTGATGCATACTGAATTGCATAAAAAGCTAATACTCCAAGTGAAATCATCATAAAGAAAAAAGCCGCTATATATAAGGCTGCATAAGGACGATTGTGAATCTGATGCATGACATGCTCTGCATGCTCATCATCGTGAGAAGATTCATTCAAGTCATTATGATGATCTTCATTAGTTTTTTCCATATGCTCTGATTGATCTGCATGTGATGACCCGTGAGAAGATTCATTCATTAACATTTCTTTCACCTGTTCAATAGTTTTATGAGAATCCATATAACTATAGCCCCAACCTATACCCCCTAATAGAATTAGAGTAAGTGAAAAAATCTTAATACCATTTGAAATTTTATACATATTTATAATCCAATTATTTTTTTAAATCTGATTTTAATTTCATCACATATGATGTTACAAGCCATCTTTCCTTTTCATTTAATTGATTCGCATGAGATCCCATGGTATTTCTTCCATAATATATAACGTGATATACACTTCCCTCAGTTATATCTCTTCCTTGATCCGAATAGCTTGGAATTCCTAATATTTTTTCTCTTTTCATTAATATACCTTGTCCATCACCCTTATTGCCATGACAAACTCCACAATAAATGTCATACAATTCTTTAGCTTTAGTCATGTTTATTTCATCATCCCTTAATGGATTATGAAGATTATTTTTTGCTAATTCATATCCTGAATTTGAATCCTCATATTGATATAATGAATATCCTCTAGGGATAGTCCCCTCTACAGGATTTAAAGCTGCCTGACTATTTTCAAAAAGAATATTCTCTGCATATGTCTCATATCCAATTGACTCATACATGTTTGGCATATATTCATAATTTGGGTACTCATTATTTTTACATGAATTAAAAACTAATGCAATTATTATTATTAATATTTTGTATACTATCTTCATAATAATTAATGTTCTTTTGAATCAATTATATTAATTTCAACTGCTCCAGAATCCTTTAATATTTTTTTTAATTTTCCTGTAACCTCACTAACAGATATTTCAACTAAGAAATGATCATCCGTAGTCCTAGGATCAGGATTTTCTGCAGTCTTAAAAGGCCACATTTTACTTCTAAGATAGAATGTTATAACCATTAAATGAGCAGCAAAAAACACCGTTAATTCAAACATTATTGGAACAAAAGACGGCATATTTTCAATGTAACTAAAACTAGGTTTTCCTCCTATGTCTTGTGGCCAATCTGCAATCATTGTATAGTTCATCATTAAAATTGCAACTGCAAATCCAATACATCCATAAATAAATGATGCAATGGCTATTCTAGTTGGCTCCAAGCCTAATACTCTCTCTAAACCATGAACGTGAAATGGTGTATAAACCTCTTCTATATGATATTTGTTCTCCTTAATAGTCTTAACAGCAGACAATAAAACATCATCATCATTATAAAAAGCACGAACTATTTTTGCAGGTTTCATTTCTTAATTATTTGTTTAATTTATTTATTACTGATGTTCTTTTATCAGCACCTGTTCCAGTTAATGATTTCCCAGAGTCTCTTAATCTCTTATACTTCTCACCCGAAGTTTTTAATATTGTTTTAATTTCAGCCTGAGCAATTACAGGAAATGTTCTAGCATATAATAAAAATAATACAAAGAAAAACCCTATAGTTCCCATAAAAATACTAATATCAACAAAAGTTGGAGAGAACATAGTCCATGATGATGGTAAATAGTCTCTATGAAGTGAAGTGACAATAATTACAAAACGCTCAAACCACATTCCAATATTTACTACAATTGATATAAAGAATGAAAACATAATACTTGTTCTAAGTTTCTTAAACCACATAAGCTGAGGAGAAAAAACATTACATGTCATCATTGTCCAATAGGCAAAAGCATATGGTCCGGTTGCTCTATTTAAAAATGCATATTGTTCGTATTCAACTCCTGAATACCAAGCAATAAAAAGCTCAGTCATATATGCTACTCCGACTATAGATCCTGTAATCATTATAACAATATTCATTAGCTCTATATGTTGTACTGTAATATACTCTTGCAAATTGCAAACTTTTCTCATAACAATTAACAAGGTTTGTACCATTGCAAAACCAGAAAAAATTGC